>Ga0315338_1000973_pt1 | contig 44583 bp, 37 predicted proteins | sample ASW8metaG_FD_204518 | JGI IMG/M metagenome (GOLD analysis project Ga0315338, IMG submission 204518) | Ammonia-oxidizing marine archaeal communities from Monterey Bay, California, United States - ASW #8 | ecosystem: Environmental > Aquatic > Marine > Coastal | place: USA: California | collected... | reverse complement strand
CTCGGTCTGGCGAGCTCCACGAGCTCGGCCACGCTCGCCTGCCGCACCGCCGCGACGGTGCGCGCGATCCCGCCGCCCGCACGCGCAATCTCGAGATAGCTCTTTCCGGCGGAACGCATCACGAACTCGTCCTCGCGGGTTCCCGCGAACACGAGGTGGGTGTGGGAGTCGACGAGCCCGGGAATGACGGCACCGCCCCTCGCATCGATGACCGGCGCGTCCTGAGTCGACGGAGCGTCTGCCTTCGACAGGGCGCCCACTTCAGCGATGCGATCGCCTTCGATGCGTAGGAACGCGCCGTTCAGCGCACGAAGGGAGCTATCGTTCGCAATGGGAGCGCCCTTGGTCGTCGGGACGAGGAGCTCACCTATATTCTCGATCCGCATGTGCTCGTCACGGGATCTGGACGCCGCGGTCGCGGCCCACTTCGACCGCGCGCTCATAACCGGCATCGACGTGGCGAAAGATCCCCATCGCCGGATCGGCGGTGAGTACCCGTTCGAGCCGCCGGGCAGCGTCTTTGGTCCCGTCGGCAACGATCACCTGCCCCGCGTGGATCGCGTAGCCGATCCCGACGCCGCCGCCGTGATGCACGCTGACCCAGCTTGCACCACACGCGGTGTTGAGGAGCGCGTTCAATATCGGCCAGTCCGCAATCGCGTCGGAGCCGTCTTTCATTCCCTCGGTCTCGCGATAGGGTGACGCCACTGAGCCGCAATCCAAGTGATCACGGCCGATAACGATCGGTGCGGAGATCTCGCCCTTGGCGACGAGGTCGTTGAACACGAGCCCCATCTTGGCCCGCTCGCCGTAGGAGAGCCAGCAGATGCGAGACGGAAGGCCTTGAAACTGGATCCGTTCGCGCGCCAGCTTGATCCAGCGTGAGAGGTGCTCGTTGTCGGGAAATGTGTCGAGTACGGCTTGGTCCGTGCGATCGATGTCTCGCGGGTCTCCCGACAGAGCCACCCAGCGGAACGGGCCCGAGCCCTCGCAGAACATCGGTCGGATGTACAGGGGCACGAAGCCGACGATGTCGAGAGCGTTGTCGACACCGGCCGCGATCGCCTGCCCGCGAATGTTATTTCCGTAGTCGAACGTGATCGCGCCCCGTTCCTGCAACGTCAACATCAAGCGTACGTGCTCAGCCATCGTGCGCATCGACGCCTCGATGTACCGATCCGGGTCGTCCGCGCGTAGCGCGAGCGCGTCGTCGTAGGACATCCCGTTGGGCACATAGCCGTTCAACTCGTCATGCGCGGACGTTTGATCGGTCACGACATCGGGAGTGACATCCTTGTCGATCAATGCCTGGAGCATATCGGCGGCGTTGCCCTCATAAGCAACCGACAGCGGCTCTTCTTTCTTGACCGCCGCGTCGCACCAGCTCAACGCTTCGTCGAGGTCTTTCGTCGCTCGATCGAGATAGGCCGTCTCGAGACGGCGCGATACCCGCTCCGGATCCACTTCCGCCGCGAGGCACACGCCGTCGTTCATCGTGGCCGCGAGCGGCTGAGCGCCGCCCATGCCACCGAGGCCTGCGGTCACGACCAAGCGTCCCCTCAAGCTACCGCCGAAATGCTCGCGCGCGCACGCCCCGAACGTTTCGTAGGTGCCCTGGAGAATGCCCTGGCTCCCGATGTAGATCCAGCTTCCGGCCGTCATCTGACCGAACATCGTCAGCCCCATCTCCTCGAGGCGACGAAATTCCTTGAAGCTTCCCCAATGCGGGACGAGCATCGAGTTCGAGATGAGCACTCGCGGAGCGTCCGGGTGGGTGCGCGCGATCCCGACCGGTCGGCCCGATTGCACGAGCAGCGTCTCATCCGATTCGAGGTCTTGGAGCGCGAGGAGAATACGGTCGAAGTCGGCCCACGTCCTCGCGGCTTTTCCGGTACCGCCATAGACGACGAGGTCGTCCGGCCGTTCGGCGACATCCGGGTCGAGATTGTTCTGGATCATCCGGAAGGCAGCTTCCTGCAGCCATCCTTTGCAGCTAAGCTCGGTTCCTGTCGGCGCCCGTACGGGCCGCGGCGTCCCTACATCTAGGCTCATTCGATCGGTCCTCCTTCACCGAGCGCGTCAGCGACTTCTGAGAGTAGCGCCCCGGACGAGACCAGAGCTCTTGATGCTACGACGTCGGGCGCATGCACCCTATCTCTGTCGTAGGGTGGAACCACCTCGCGCAAACGCCGGTGGACGGCCTCGAGCGGATCGGAAGAGCGCAAGGGCCGACGAAATTCGAGACCTTGTGCCGCGCAGAGAAGCTCGATTGCCAAGATATTCGCGACGTTGTCCGCAACGGCATTTGCTTGGGACGCGGCCGTGACGCCCATACTGACGTGGTCTTCCTGATTGGCGGAGGTCGGAATGCTGTCGACGCTCGCCGGATGCGCATAGGATTTGTTCTCCGATGCGAGGGCGGCCGCGGAAACTTGCAAGATCATGTAGCCCGAGTTCAATCCGCCGTCCTCGACGAGAAAGGCGGGGAGCTCGGAAAGCGCGGGGTTGACGAGCCGTTCGATGCGACGCTCACTGATCGCGCCGATCTCCGCGAGCGCGATCGTCAGGAAGTCCGCCGCGAGAGCGACCGGCTGCCCGTGAAAGTTGCCGCCGGAGACCAAGTCTCCGGCAGGGAGCAAAATCATCGGGTTGTCGGTCGCACTGTTGATCTCGGTCGTCACGATCTGACGCACATAGCCGAGCGCGTCGCGACTCGCGCCGTGTACTTGGGGCATGCAACGCAGCGAGTAGCTGTCCTGGACGCGATCGCAGTCATCGTGGGAGTGGCGCAGCGCGCTGCCGGCGACGAGGCGCTTCAAGTTGCGAGCGACGATGCCCTGGCCTATATGGGGCCGGGCCTCGTGGATTCGAGGATCGAACGCCACGTCGGAGCCGAGGAGCGCATCGAGGGTGAGCGCTCCGATGATATCCGCCGAACGGGCGAGCTTCTCCGCGTCGAGCACCGCGCGGGCGAGAAGTGCCGAGATGACTTGCGTCCCGTTGATGAGCGCGAGCCCGTCTTTCGGTCGCAACGTGATCTCGGCGAGTCCGGCCCGCGTAAGCGCCTCGGCGCCAGACATCTGCCGGCCTTCGAACAACGCCTCCCCCTCTCCGATGAGCACGGTCGCGACATGAGCGAGAGGCGCGAGATCGCCGCTCGCCCCGACCGAGCCCTTGCGTGGGACGACGGGGTGCACGCCGGCGTTGAGGAGCGAGACGAGCCCATCGAGGGTCTCGGGGGCCACTCCGGAATATCCGGCAGCGAGCGCGTTTATCCGCAATAACAAGATCGTGCGGACGATGTGTTCCGGAAACGGATCGCCGACACCGGCGGCGTGACTCCGGATCAGATTCAGCTGGAGCGCTTCGAGATCCTCACGAGGGATCACGACATTCTTGAAGTTCCCGAACCCGGTATTGACTCCATAGACAACTTTGTCGCTCGCAAGAATGTCCTCGACCACCCGACGTGAGGCCACGACCCGTTCTTTCGCGCGCCTCGTCAACGACACGGTCTCCCCCGAGGTCGAGACGCGCTCGATCTCATCGAGCGTGAGTGCGTCGCCAGTCAGATCGACAGACATCCGGCCATCTTACCGCAGCTATTCTCCCCGAGGCGTGTTCGCATCGGAACATATTACGGCGCAGATGAGGGGATTCCCCTACCGCGTACGACGCCGGATCGAGCGATGGATCGTACAAGTTCCTCGACCACAGACCTTTCCGCCCGGGTGACGCCATGGCAGAAGAATTGCTTAACCATCGAGGGGGGGGCGGATTCACTGCCATGGGGCGGACAAAGCATTTATTCTCGGTCGCGGTGCTGTCTCTCCTCCTGGCGCGTACCGGCGATGCTCAGTGGCAGGATCCCAAGCTCATCGCCGGACAAGTGGGCTTCAGTATCGCGGTCAGCTTCGTCGGAAAGATGGTCGTCGGTCGCTTGAGTCCCGGCACGGCGCTCAAACAGGCGCTGCGAGAAGGCGCCGCGGCGGGACTCGTCGCACATGCAGGCTACTCCGTCGCAGCGACCCACCCTGATTGGGCTCTCGTCGGCAAGACATTCGCCCAGAAGTCCGTAGTCATGACCAGGCGCTCGATGCGGGCCCAGCCGGTGTTCGACTCGAGCTTTCTCACCCATTGGGAGCTGACGCACTCGTTCCTCCACTTCAAGTGGGACGGGGCGCCGCACGCGTCTCTGGACGTCATCAACCTCGCCTTCTCTTCCTACTACGCTTTCGCCCCCGATCACTACGATTTCGATGCGCGGCGCACGCTTCTCTCGGGCTCTCTCGTATTTCTGAACCGCAAGGCCACGCCCGGATTGCGCGGGCTCTATGTCCCCGGGGCGATCTGGGTCGACGCGTTCGATAACGACATTCGGAACGTCCTTTCGCACGAGATCGTCCATAGCTTCCAGGCCGAGCGCGGTGCATCCATCAAAGAGTGGCACCACGGAGCGCTGCGGTTCAATTGGCTCGTCGTCGCGTCGGGCGTGCCCGCGCTCCTGTCGGGATGGCCGGAGCACGACGACCGCTGGCACGAATACGAGGCGGACGGTTACGCCGACGCGCGCTAGCGTGATTCGTTACCGATGGCGCGTATGCCGCGCAATCGGCATGCCGCGCGCGACCACGAAGGTCTCGTCGTCCGCCTGCTCGACACCGTCTCCGTGCACGGAGAGATCGGCGAGCAATCGCTCACGGATCGCGGCCGGTGTCTCGTGCTTGCCTTCCATTAGGACCCGACCGAGACGCGGTTCGCCGAAGTCCTTACCGCGGACGTCTTCCGCCTCGGAGATGCCGTCGGTAAAAAGAAGAAGCATGTCGTCCGCTTCCCAATCCTTTTCTCGCGTTTGGAAGCTCTCGGTGTCGCCGCCGGGGAATCCGAGAATACGATCCGTCGTCTCCAGACGAGACAGACGTCGTCGACGACTGCGATACAAGTAGGGGTTCACGTGTCCGGCATTGGTGAAGGAGAGACGCCCGGCCTTCGGGTCGATGACCAAGTAGCAGCACGTCGTGAGCAACACCGTCTCCGGCGAGCGAGAAATGATGCGGTTGAGCGCTGCCATGACGGATGAGGGGGCCGCGTCGACTCTCACTTGAGTGAAGACGCAGCTCTTGATCATCGCGACGAGAAGCCCGGCGTCGAAGCCGTGGCCCAATACGTCCGCGATCACGATCGCGACCTTCCCGTCACTTAGCGAAAAATAGTCATAGTAGTCGCCGCCAACGGCAAGCGCCGGCTTGCACACGCCGGCGATATGCACGGCCCCCTCGGACGAGTCCGACGTCGGCATCATCGCCATCTGCACGCGTCGCGCACGCTCGAGGTCGCGGTCCGTCTTCACTTGATATTGCACGTCCTCGCGGAGCTTGTGCGTCAAGGCGCGGAACATCGACGTCGCCAAAGTCTTACTGCGACCGACCGCGTCGAGAAAGTCCTTGCGCGTCCACTCGAGAAGCACGACGCTCGAGTCGGCGAACGCCGTTGCGCTCCGGGCCGCGTCGTCGATCAGCGCGAACTCGCCGAAGCAATCGCCCTCTTCGGCAGACGCGACACGGACGTTCTTCGACTTCAAACCGATGCTTCCCCGGACGACGAAATAGGCGGCGGATCCCGGATCCCCTTCGTCGAACAAAACATCACCGGCCTTTAGACGGCGCTCCGTCAGTTGAGTGGTGACTCTCGCGATCACACTCGCGGGCACGCGAGCGAAGAGTGTCGTGTTTCGAATGAATCGGACGCGGTCCATACCAGATCGAGGTTAGGAGCTTCTCACGGTTTGCGCAACCTCCGCAGCCGGGGAAATGGCCACGCGGCCAAGATGGCGCAGGCGACGGGTCCAGACGATGAGGAGGACGACCCCGACGGTCGCGAGCCCGACGAGCATGCCGACCCACAAGCCGACGACCCCGCGGCCGAGGACGAAGCACAGCATGTAGCCCGTCGGAAGCCCCAGCAGCCAGTAGCCGACGAAACCCGCGAGCATCGGCGTTCTCGTGTCCGACAGTCCACGCAGGACTCCGGACGTCGCGACTTGCAGTCCATCAAAGAGCTGAAAGAAAGCGGCGACGAACAATAAGGACACGCCGACTTCGAGGACGGCAGGATCGCTCGTGAACAGTCCGATGATCAATGAGGGAAACAAGAACAGTGTCATCATCGCGAGGCTCATGGAGCCGACGCCCAGGAAAATGGTCATCCAGCCCCGTGCCGATATACCCTCGAAATCCGAGGCGCCAACGGCGTGCCCCACGCGAACCGCGCCGGCCGATGAGATACCGAGCGGCACCATGAACGTCGTCGCCGCGACGCTCAGAGCAATCTGGTGGGCGGCGAGAGACGCGGCGTCGAGGCGGCCGGCGAGCGCAGTGGCGACGCTGAACAGTCCCATCTCGAGCGTGATGTGGAAGGCGGCCGGCAGGCCGAGCGCGAAGAGCTCTCGGATGAGGGTACGGTCGATTCCGAACGACGTCTCGAATAGGCCGAGCTTCTCCTTCCACTCGAAGTAGACGATCGCAACCAAGAGCACGACGGCCATGAACGTTCGCGACGCGAAGGTCGCCCAGCCGGCGCCGGTGACACCGAGCTCAGGCAGGCCCCACCTGCCGAAGACGAGTCCCCAGTTCGTGATCGCGTTCACGATGTTCGCGGTGACGAGCACGATCATGACCGAGGTGACGTGGCCGGTCGCTTGTAGATAGCGCCGTGCCGCGGCATAGATCAGCAACGGAAACAGACTCGCTATTACCGGCTTCAGATAAGGGCCGGTCAATGCGAGCACTTCGGGGTTGATACCGAGCGATGGAAGCATCGCGACCAGCACCAACAAAAGGCCGGTGAGCGGCACCGTCAGAAAGAGCGCGGTGTACAAACCGTTGACGAGACAACGGTGGCAGTCATCGAGGCGTCCCGCGCCGAAAGCTTGGGAGACGAGCGTGTCGAGGCCGAGCAACAGACCCATGCCGAAGATCGCGACCGCCATGAACAAGGCCGAGCCGATGCTCACGGCGCCGATCGCCTCGGGACTCAGCCGGCCCACCATCAACGTGTCGACGGTCGCCATGGCGGTCCAGCCGAGCTCCGCCACCACGACCGGCACCGCGAGTCGCAACATCGGCAGGAATTCGCGCGAGAGGGGCGCGAGTACGGACGATCTCACTCGGAGGAGATACCCATTTCTCTCAAGGCCAGCTCGAGGGAGTCGAACGCCCGATCGACGTCCTCCTCCTCGACCCAACCGAGATGACCCAAACGCAGGATCTTGCCGCGCAGGGATTCTTGACCACGGGCCAAAACGGTGTCGTGTCGCGTACGCAGCCGATCGACCAGGACCTGCTCGTCGACGCCGGCGGGTAGGCGCATCGCCGTGACCGTGGGAGACGGATAGTCTTCGCCGCCGAACCGCTCCAGTCCCGAAGCTTCGACGCGCGACCTCGCCAACCGCGCGAGGCGCTCGTGTCGCGCAAAAACACCCTCGGCCGTTTCCTCCAGCATGAAGTCGAGTGCGACGTCGAGCGCGAACACGATCGGAAGCGCCGGCGTAAACGGGAAGCTCCCCCGTTTCTGCGCGCTTCGATAGCGCTCGAGGTCGAAGAAGAAGCGAGGCATCTTGGCTTCCGACCGAAACGACCAGAAGCGTTCCGACAAGAACAACATCGCCATTCCCGGCGGCACGCCCCACGCCTTCTGCGAGCCCGTCACCACGACATCGACGCCCCAGGCCTCCATCGGCAGCGGCATCGCCCCGAGGCTCGAGACCGCGTCGACGAGGAGACACGCATCGCTCGACTCCCGAACGACACGGCAGAGCTCTTCGAGGGGGTGGACACTCGCCGTTGACGTCTCGTTCTGGGTAAGGAGCACCGCGCGGCAGTTCGGCTCTTCGCTGAGGACTCTTCTGAGCGCATCCGGCGAAACGGATGTCCCCCACTCCACTGCGAGGGTACGGACCGACGCGCCGTAAGCCTCGGCGATGTGACAAAAACGCTTGCCGAACACACCGCCGTCGACGCCGATGACCCGGTCGCCGGGGCTGAGCACGTTGACGAGTGCAGCTTCCAGACCTCCGGTCCCGCTCGTCGTCAGAAGCGCCACCTCGTGACGGGTCCCGACGAAGGCCTGCAGCTTCGAAACGAGGCCCGACAGAAGCGCCGCCATCTCCGGGCCACGGTAGTTCATCATGGGGCGCGCGCACGCGGCGAGGATCTCGTCGCGACAAGGCGTCGGCCCCGGAATACGAAGGTTCACTTTTTCAGCCAAGATAGACTCCCATCGGATCGAGCTCATCCCGCAGCAGACGCAACGTGTCCGGCGGCGGTGCTTCGGTGGACGCGAGTGGTCGTCGCACGCGTATCTTCCAGCCGAGCTCGCCTTCAACCTCCTCGAACGTCACCCCGGGATGTAGCGCCTCGAGCTCCATCTCCTTCGTCTCGTCATCGAAGCCATAGACGCCGAGGTTCGTGATGACGCGGCTCGGCCCCTTCTCGTCCGAGCCCAACGCACGCCGGCTCGTGCCTCCTTCGTGGTGGCCGACGCTCGTCCGAAAATCGAGGCGTTCGGGAAACTTCGCGCGCGTCTGAGGCAAGAGGATGACGGTGCGCTTGGCAAGCCAGGAGATCTCGGTCGCACCGCCGGCGCCCGGAAGGCGGACTTCAGGGTGGTCGTAGTCATCGCCGATGACCGTCGTGTTCAAGTTGCCGTAGCGGTCGATTTGAGCCGCTCCCAAGAACCCGACATCGATCCGTCCTCCCTGGAGAAAATAGCTGAACGTGTCGGTCATCGGCATGATCGAAAGCGCACCGGTCGCGAGGCTCGGGTCGCCGATAGAGAGAGGTTGCCGCAGAGGCCGCGCTCCGAAAACGCCCGACTCATAGACGAGCTGAGCGCCCGGCGCGTGCGTGCGCCGCGCTAGGTTCACGGCGAGGTTCGGTAAGCCGACCCCCACGAAGACGACGTCCCCGTCATGGATCTCGCGCGCCGCGGCGATCGCCATCAGCTCTTTCCGGCTCGCGGGTCTCATCTACCGGTACGACCCGTAATCGACGGGAGGGGAGAGGTTGGGCTCGGGCGCGAGCTCTCGCTCGAGCCTGCCTCCGAGCTTGCTCACATATTCTTCTCGGCTACCCACACCATAAACCCACTCGTCCAGATAAGCCTCGAGCCTGGCTTCGTCGCGGCTCGTCTCTGCCCACTCCACATAGAACGCGTTGTCCCGGTCGTAGTAGCCCTGCACGTAGCTCGGGTGCGCACCAAAGGGCTCTTCGACAACGGCGTCCACCACGAGCCCCGGCACGAGGGTCCGGTTGGGGTCCGCTCGAATGATCGCTTCGCTCACGATCTGTTCGACCACCACGATGACTTTGTTGGCCGCGAACGCGACTTCCTTCTGTACGCCGAGCAGTCCCCAAACTTGAGTATTTCCCGACGCGTCGGCTCGCTGCGCGTGGATGATCGCGACGTCCGGCCGGAGCGCGGGCACCGCCGCCAGCGATTCTCCGGTGAAAGGACAGCTCACGCGACGGATCCGATCGTTGACCTTCGGGAGATCGGTGCCGTCATAGTCTCTCAAGTGCATGAACGGGAGACCCGAGGCGCCGGCCTTCAGGCGCGAGACCAGCCCGAAATGCGAATACTCGTCGAGCTCGATCGGATGCGGATGACCGTGCTCCACCGCGCGACGGATCGCGTAGAGGCTGCCGACGCCCGGGTTTCCGATCCAGCCGAAGATCAGCTTGCGCGCGACGCCCGCCGCGACCATCTGGTCGTAGATCAAGTCCGGAGTGAGGCGGCACAGCACCAGGTCTCGTTTTCGCTGACGGATGATCTCGTGGCCCGCAGCGAAGGGGATGAGATGGGTGAAGCCTTCGGCAGCGACGACGTCGCCGTCGGCAACGAATCGCGCGATGGCCTCGTCCATCGACAGGACGCAGGCCGTCATAGCGAGCGCATCACATCGTCGAGGATCGCGACCGCGGTATCCGCCTCCTCGCGGGTAACGATGAGCGGCGGTGCCAGACGGACGGCGCTCTCACCGCAACCAAGCAACAACAAGCCGCGCTGGAACGCGCCTTCCAGCACCGGGCCGACGAGCGCCGGATCGATGAGATCGATCGCGAGCATCAGACCGAGACCTCGAGCTTCGCCTATCGCGTCATGGCGGCGCGCCAGATCCTTCAGCTGATCGAGCAAATGCGCGCCGACCTCGGCCGCGTTCGCGACGAGTCCCTCTTCCAGCAAGTCGAGGGTCGCGAGCGCGGCAGCGCAGCAAACGGCGTTTCCACCATACGTGCTGCCGTGCCCACCGCTCGCGAAGTCCATGGTCGTCCGGGAGGCCAGCATCGCCGCTACGGGCATCCCGGAGGCAATACCTTTGGCGAGGGTGATGATGTCGGGCTCGAGGCCGAAGTGCTCCGAGGCGAACATGCGACCGGTCCGCCCCATGCCGGACTGCACCTCGTCCGCGACCAGAAGGATGCCGTGCTCACGGGTGAGCGCCCGGAGACGCTCGAGAAACTCTTTCTTGGGGACGTAGTACCCGCCTTCCCCTTGTACGGGCTCGACTACCACCGCCGCGACTTCATCCGGCGGCGCGATGGTATGGAACAACGTCTCGAGGTGGTCGAGGCATTCCACGTCACAGGTTGCGGGCTCACGATTCACCGGGCATCGATAGCATTGCGCGTAGTAGGAGTGGTGCACTTCGGGAAGCATCGGCCCATATCCGCGGCGCTGGACGGATTTACTCGCGGTGAGAGTACAAGCGCCCAGCGTCCGGCCGTGAAACCCGCCGAAGAAGGCGACAATCTTGGGACGACCCGTCACCGAGCGAGCGAGCTTGATCGCCGATTCGACCGCCTCCGCTCCCGAGTTGGTAAAGAAGACGCGCGCGTCGTCGATGGGCGCGATGCGCGCGAGGCGCTCCGCTAGCTCGACGACCGGCGTCGTGTAGAAATCCGTCGGGCACATGTGGAGAAGCTTGCCCGCCTGCGCTCGTATCGCGTCAACGACTCTCGGATGGCAGTGACCCGTCGCGCAGACCGCGATACCGGCGGCGAAGTCCAGGAAGACGTTGCCGTCGGGATCGGTGACGGACATGCCGGAGGCTTCCTTCACGACGAGCGGGTAGTCCTTGACGTAGTGCTGCGAGACGGCAAGACGGTCGCGTTCGATCAGCGCCTTCGCCTTCGGTCCGGGAAGCGGAGTGGTTATCGATGGCACGGTCATCGCGGCGCCTATTATAAGGTTGTCTCCTTGCGACTCGGTCTCCGGGCATTGGACGCTGTGACTAGCCGAGGTGTTTTTGCTCTCCCACCGCGTAGGCCTCACGGATCCAACCGATCACTTCGTCGTCGATGTCAGAGGCGGCGCGCACGCGGAGCACGTGGACGTGATCGGTCGGCGTCAACGTCTCGACCTTGCGCCATCGAGCACTTTCGATACGGCGCGGGAGCCAGAACCCCAGATCGATCCACCTCTTCCTCGGAGTGACGGAAAGGAAGCGGACCCGAACGAGGAAAGAGACTTTGTCACGGTAGGCCTGGACGTTCGTGGGGCCGACCGATGCGACCGCTTTCCGAACTTGGGCGAACAACTCCCGCGCAAGTGAGCCTCCTTTGGATAGAGGCTCGGCTAAGGTGTAGCGCTTGCAGCTATGCCACTGATTGCGGTTGACGAAGACGTGCCCGCATTCGGGGCACTTCCATAGCGGCTTCAACCGTTTGCCCGGCTGGCCCTTCTTCCTTGGAACGGATGCGTCTTTGAGATCCTCGATGAGCGCGTCGATCCTCTTCGCGCGTCGCTCCGGAAGCTCGGCAGCATCGACCCAGCGGATGAGCTCGTGGCGGCGACTCGCGGAAAGGGCTTCGAAACGATCCTCGAGCGCCGCCGCGCCCAATGCGCGCTTTACGTCGCGGCCCACGGGGACATCGTCCCACTGAGTCGCGCGAAGCTCGAGCCGAGCGATCCCACCGACACGAACGGAGGCCGCCGCGCGCATCGCCGCGTGAAGAAACAGCCAGTGACCGGTAGCGCGAGGCACCAGGGTCCCGCGAATCTCCGCGTCCTCGAGCCGGCCGAAGACGCGGACGCGGCCTTTCTCCGCATAGGTCGCAAATGCTCGCGACACGTGCTCCGGCACCGTAACGTAGGTATAGGGGCCGGTCGACCGGACTCGGGCTTGGAAACGCTTGGTGCGGGAGGCCACGCTCCATTCTAGTGGAGCTCAGTCGGTCATCGTGTGCGGAGGCCGGAGCTCAACGAGGACAGTCGGGTCTCGAGACGCGTCAGCTCGTGCTCGAGCCGGTCGAACAGTTCCTTGCTCTCGGCATGCGACCTCTCGCGCCCGCCCGTCTCGAGCTCGTGGGCGACCGCCGCGGCCGGGTCCGCCGCGAGCGTCAACAGCGAGCCCTTCAATCGATGCGCGAACCGTTCGACTTGCTTCGGATCCCTCGCGGTGATGGCGTCTCGAATCTGCGCCACCGTATCCGGCATCTCGTCGAGAAACAGCGTGGCGAGCTCCGCCAAGAGCGCCGCATCGCCATCCGCACGCGTCAAGGCTCTCTCGTGGTCGAAGGGAGTCTCTCGCACCTCGGGATCCGTCATGACCGGCCCATCGGGATCACCCGAGAGGCAGCCCCGCATCGCCGAGACGAGCTCGCGCTCCTGGAAGGGCTTCGAGAGGAACGCATCGATACCGGCGCCGCGGCAACGGTCACGATCGACCTCTCCGGCATGGGCGGTCACGGCGATGAGTGGAAAGTGCCCGCCTCGCGACGCTTCCAGCTCTCGGATCGTGCGCGCGAGGGTCAAGCCGTCCATTTCCGGCATTTGCACGTCGAGAAGCCCGACATCGAACGTCTCTTTCTTCCACAGCTCGAGGGCGGATCGACCGTTATCCACTGCCGTCACCAGACTTCCGGCACGCGAAAGCATTTGCTCGACGATCGTTCGGTTGACCGGATTGTCCTCGGCGAGAAGGACCCTCAGGCCCCCAATCGCGAGCCGATCCATATGGCTCGTCTGGACGTCTTCCGGCCGTTCTACCGCGACCCCGCGGCGGACGATCTCGATCGCGCGAAGGAGATGTTCCGGTGCGGCAGGCTTGGTCAAGTGGCCCATGAAGCCGTGTGCACGCAGCTGCTCGTTGTCGATATGCTCGTGAGAGAGCGACAGGAGAATGCCGGGAGTGGCGTTGTCGAGCCCAATCACGCCGGCGAGCTCGAACGCATCGGCTCCCGGAACCTTGGAATCCACGATCGCCAGAGAGAACGAGCGCTCACGGGTGGCGGTGACGATGTCGGAGAGGCCTCCGTTGGTCGCAACGACGGGGAAGCCCCAGTCCCGCAACTGCCTTTCGGTCAAGCGACGGCTCGTCGGGTTGTCATCGATCACGAGCACATCGAAGCCTTCGGCGAAGTCCACGGCCTCGCGCCGCGAGTCGGAAGCGGAACGGATCTCGAAGCGGGCAGTGAACAGGAACGTACTCCCGAGTCCAGGCGCGCTCTCCACGGTGAGATCGCCATCCATCCGCTGCGCAATCTCCTTCGAGATCGCGAGCCCCAACCCAACTCCGCCGTGCTCGTGGAGCGTCGACGAGACGTCCGGAGGCATCCGCCCTCGCTCGAACGCGTCGAATATCTCTCCCTGTCGCTCGGGCTCGATTCCGACTCCCGTATCCGAAACCGCGAAGCGCAGGCAAGCATGGCCGTCCTCGACGCGTTGCAGCGACACCTCGACGAGCACCTCGCCTTCCGGCGTGAACTTGATGGCGTTGACCATCAAGTTCGTGAGCACTTGCCGCATCCGATTCGGGTCGCCCATCAAATCATCGGGAACGTCGGGCTCGATCCAAAATGCGATGTCGAGTCCCGCCAAATGGGCCTGAGGCGCGACGCTCTTGACGGTCTCCCGCACCCACGTCCGCAGGATGAAGGTTTCCGGTTCGAGGCGAAGGGTCTCGAGCCGGATCTGAGAGTAGTCGAGCATGTCGTTTATGAGGCGCAGCAGTCCTTGCCCCGAGAAACGAATGGCCTCGAGATACTCACGCTGCTGGCTCGAGGGCTTCCCGCTCAGAAGGAGCTGCGTCATGCCGAGGATGCCGTTCAGCGGGGTGCGAATTTCGTGACTGACGCTCGCGAGCGGAAGGGCGCCCGGAAATTCCTCGCCCGGAGAGAGCCGCGAGACGAGCCGTCCGAGCGATACCGACACCGCAACCGCCACGAGAGCGGCGAGCGGCCACGGTAAGAGCGGAGCTAGTCCGAAAGCTAGGACGACCGTGGAGACGGAGGCGATGATGGGTTCGCGAATACGCATGTGTCGGAGCCGAAGTGAGCCTTCCGGCTCGGTCGGTTTATCGGCTCCCGCTCCGAGATCTTTAGTACAATCCGATCGCGTTCGCTTCACACCTTCGTAACGGTCGTCGACGATGCCCCTACTTCAACGAAAAGACATAGAGGCCATCCTCCCCCATCGGGAGCCGTTCTTGTTCGTCGATACGGTGACGGCGATCGAAGAGGGCAAGCGCATCGAGGGCACGCTCGAGGTCGACTCGACCAAACAGTTCCTCATCGAGCGCAAGGGTGTCCTGCACCTGCCCGCCACTGTCCTCGCCGAGGCGATGGCTCAGCTTGGCGCCGTCCTCATCCTTTTCCCCGAGGAGTATCGCGGCCGCACCATCTATTTCCGCGCCATCGAGAAAGCGGAGTTTCATGAAGAGGTCCCCGTGGGCTCCGTGGTGCGGATCGAGGCCGAAGTCGTCAAGATCCGGAGCCGTTTCGGCGTCGTGGCCGTCAAGGCGTGGCGTGAGGAAACGCTCGTTGTCGACGCGGTCATGAGCTTCGCGCTCGGCTGAGTCGGCTGCCCGTGTCCTCTGGCGACTCCATCGCGCTCGTCGGCGGCAAGGTCTATCCGAGCCCCGCTGAGCCACCCATCGAGGACGCGACCGTTCTCATCCGCGAGGGCACGATAGCCGCGGTGGGGAGCCGCCCCTCGGTCGACGTACCTTCGGACCTCCCACGTCTCGACTGCTCCGGACGGACGATCCTCGCCGGGTTCTGGAACAGCCACGTTCACTTCTTCGAGAGGAAGTGGGCAAACGCGGATACGATCCCCGATGGGGAGCTCGCTCGGCAGCTTCGGGATATGCTCACAAGCTACGGGTTCACGAGCGCGTTCGACACCGGATCGTCCTGGGACAACACGCGAGCGATCCGTGACCGTATCGAGTCCGGCGAGGTGCCCGGACCAAGGATCTACTCGACCGGGGAAGCGCTCCTGGCAAAGAGCGCGATGCCGCCACCCCGGATTCTAGGAGTCCTCGGGTTCATGCCCTTCGACGCGCCGGAGATATCGGCACCGTCTCAGGCGGTCGAGGCCTCCCGCAAGCTCCTCACGGAGGGCGTGGACGCTATCAAGATCCACTTGCAGCCGCCTCCACCGCCGAACGCTCCATTTCCGGTCGAGGCGATCGCACCGACCGTGGACGAAGCCCACCGCGCCGGAAAGCCGGTATTCGTACACCCGACGAGCGGTGAGGACGTGATGCGCTCGGTAGAGGCCGGTGTCGACGTCATCGCGCACACGACACCCGGCAGCGGCGCTTGGGAAGAGCCCCTGCTTCGCGCCATGAAGCAGGCGGACGTCGCGGTCACACCGACCCTGACGCTCTGGCGATCCGCGATGCGTCACGACCGCGCTTCGGTGCAAGAGAGGTTTACGCGCACCGCGATCGATCAGCTTAGGGCATGGGTCGAGATCGGCGGAACAGCGCTGTTCGGAACGGACCTCGGAGCCGTCGACTATGACCCCTCGGGGGAGTACGCCCTGATGGAACGGGCCGGAATGAGCTTTCCCCAAATCCTCGAGTCGCTCACCCTCGCTCCGGCGACTCGGTTCGGCCATTCCGATCGTTGCGGCCGTATCGCCGTCGGGATGCAGGCGGACCTCGTCGCCATCGAAGGCGATCCCACACTCGATGTCTTCCGCCTCGCCTCCGTGGCCCATACGTGGCGGGCCGGACGGATGCTCTACAACGTCGACACGCCGATCTGAGCGAACGTCACGACCCGGTATGCGCAGCGCCGGACGCGAACAACGTCGGAAGGCGGGCAAGGATCTTGGCATCCTCCACGATATGAGCGAACGTATCCACGTCGATCGTCTGCTGCGCATCCGAGTAGGCGCTGTCGGGCTGTGTGTGAACCTCCATCATCAATCCGTGCGCACCCGCGGCGAGGCTCGCGCGGGCCAGAGCTCTCACGCGATCGCGTTTGCCGACCCCGTGCGAGGGGTCGACGATCACCGGCAGATGGGTCATCTTGCGCACGAGCGGCACGATGTTGAGGTCGAGAGTGTTGCGCGAGTGGTCGTTGAACGTCCGCACCCCCCGCTCGCAAAGGATGACGTTCTCGTTACCCTCCGCGAGTAAGTACTCCGCCGCCATCAGCCACTCCTCGAGCGTCGCCGACAGACCTCGCTTGAGGAGCACCGGTCGGCGGGTCGTGCCGAGCTTCTTCAACAGGGTGAAGTTCTGCATATTGCGAGCGCCAACCTGGAGGATGTCGACTCTCTCCGCGACGGCGTCGACGAGACTGGAGTCGATGACCTCACTCACGACCGGAAGCGACGTCTCTTCACGCACGCGCTCGAGCGTCAACAAGCCTTCCTCGCCGAGGCCTTGAAACGCGTACGGGCTCGTCCGTGGCTTGTAGGCGCCCGCCCGGAAAACGTGAGCGCCGGAAGCTTTCACCCGACGCGCGATCTCGAGGGTGCGGGCCTCCGTCTCCACGCTACACGGGCCGGCCATGAAGACCGGCTCCCGGCCACCGATTTGCGCGCCGCCTACGCTGACGACGGTGTCCTCGGGATGCACTTCGCGACTCACGAGCTTGTACGGCTTCGTGACCGGGATACATTCGAGAACCCCGGACATCTGCATCAAGTAGGCGGACTCGACCGGGCCCTTGTTGCCGGTCACGCAGATAGCGGTTCGATTCTCGCCGGGAACGGGGAGCGGAACGAAACCCATCTGTTGGATCTGGGCCTCGACGGCAGTGCACTCCGCTTCGCTGCTGCCTTTTTTCATGATGACGAGCATCTGATCTCTCCTCGATACCGAATATCAGCGCGCGGCGGTCAGCTCGCTGACTGCTTCTGAGAAGCGGCGCAACAGGGCGTCCTCTCCTTCAGAGACGTTCTTGCCAATGATGTTCGCGAGATAGCTGCCAACGACCGCCAGCTTCGCGCCGGATGCGAACACTCTCGAAATTTGATCGGCCGTCGATAGGCCGAACCCGACACATAGCGGGAGCCGCAAGGAGGCGGCGGTCCGGGCGACGAGTGCCTCGACGTCGTCGAACATTCCGGCTCGGACGCCCGTCACTCCTTGGCGCGCGACGAGATAGATGAAGCTCGTCGCGGCGGCGTCGATGCGTTTCAGCCGCTCCGGAGCCGTGAGTGGCCCGACGAGATGGACGTGGCCGAGACCGGCGCGGCGACAGGCCTTCTTCAAAGGCGCACTCTCCTCTAGGCAAATGTCCGGCACGAGCAAGGTCGACGCTCCCGCGGCGCGAGCCTCCTCACAAAAGCGATCGAATCCCATGCGGTGCACGAGGTTTCCGTACACGAGAAGGTTCAGGGGCGTGTTCGGGCAGGCGTCATGGATGTCTCGGAGAATCGTCATCGCTCGCGCGGTCGAGGTGCCGGCGGCGAGCGCACGTTCACAGGCTCCTTGGACGGCAGGACCGTCGGCGACCGGGTCGCCATACGGAAAGCCGATCTCCAGCATTCCCGCTCCCGCGGACACCGCAGCCTTGGCGAGCTCTAGTGAGAGCGTAGGCGTCGGGTCGCCGAGGACGAGAAACGGGCTCACATAGTGTGCGGCGTCCAGGGATCGCCCAACAGGATCGCGCCTCATCGTGACCTCCCCGCGTAGTGCGCGAAGTAGCTGTCGAGATCCTTGTCCCCGCGTCCGCAAAGATTCACGAGGACGCGTGCACCTTCCGGAAGCTCTTTGTCGCGCACGGCACGGAGCAGAAACGCCAAGGCATGAGCCGGCTCGAGCGCCGGGATGATGCCTTCGAGCTCCGACATCCTCTCGAACGCGTCGAGCGCTTCCGCGTCGGTCACGGCGAGATAACGAGCGCGCCCGCTGTCGCGCAGCGCGGCGTGCTCAGGCCCGACCCCCGGATAGTCGAGCCCCGCCGAGACGCTATGGGGCTCCAGAATTTGTCCTTCGTCGTCTTGAAGCACACTCGTACGCGCGCCGTGAAGAAGTCCGGCGGTTCCCGCGACGAGCGTCGCACCGTGACGATCGGTCTCGATCCCGAGACCACCCGGCTCGACGCCGATGAGCTGAACGTCTCGATCGCGACGGAAGGCGTGGAAGATCCCGATCGCGTTGCTGCCGCCTCCGACGCACGCCACCACGGCGTCGGGAAGGACACCGTGGCGTTTCCGGAACTGCTTCTTCGCTTCCCGACCGATCACGGATTGGAAGTCACGGACGAGCGTCGGGAACGGATGGGGTCCGCACACAGTGCCGAGCAAGTAATGGGTGTCCGAAAGGTTCGCCGTCCAGTCGCGCAGCGCTTCGTTGATGGCATCCTTGAGGGTGCGCGCGCCCGTGACCACCGGCACGACCGTCGCGCCGCAAAGCTCCATGCGCTTGACGTTCGGCGCCTGTCGCTCCATGTCTTTCTCGCCCATATAGACGACGGCCTCGAGACCGAGCCGGGCCGCCGCCATTGCGGTCGCGGTGCCGTGCTGCCCAGCCCCGGTCTCCGCAATCACACGCCGCTTGCCCATGAGCTTCGCGAGGAGTGCCTGGCCGGTAACGTTGTTGGTCTTGTGAGCGCCGCCGTGCAAGAGATCTTCCCGCTTGAGGTCGATCTGAAGCTCGCAGGCTTCCGATAGCGCCGGGGCGCTCGCGAGCGGCGTCGGGCGACCGGCCCAGTCGGCCAGCATTTCCTGAAACGCGCCCTTGAACGACGGGCTTCGTACGATTTCTCGTCGCGCCGCCTCGAGCTCTTCGAGCGCGGGCACGAGGAGCTCGGGCACGAAGCGACCCCCGTACTCCCCGAACGCGCCAATCCTTGGCTTCAACACCATCGTCATCGTAGAACCTCCGCGAACAGCGCCTCGAGCTTGGCCGGATCCTTGACCCCCGGAGCGTTCTCCACGCCACTCGCGAGGTCGATTCCATAGGGACGGCGGTCCAACAGCTCCCGTACGTTGTCGGGGCGTATACCGCCGGCGATGAACGTCGCGTCCGGGGAGGTGGAGCCGAGGAGAGACCAATCGAAGCGCCGACCGGTGCCCCCGCCGCCCACGTCGAGGAGGGCGGGCCGTCGCTCGCTAGGGGCCGGGAGGAGCTCGGGCAGCGATGTCTCGTTCTCGTCCATCCGATAGACGCGAAAGACCTGAAAGCCCTCATCCGCGATCCGTTCCACGTCCTCCTCCGAAGCGTCGTAGAGCTGCACGGTTTCCGCTCGAGCCGCCTTGGCATCCAAGACGACCTGTTCTATCGGGACTCCGCGGCAGACGAGCACCGTCCGCGCCTTCGCTTCGCCGGCAGCGAAGACGCGCCGCGCGCGTTCGGGACTCGTCGAGCGCGGTGAATCGGGCGAGCGTACGACCCCGATGTGCGTCGCGCCCAGCGTCACGGCGAGTCGGGCGTCCTCGGGGCGCATCAATCCACAGATCTTGATGAACGGCTTCATGCCCGGATCTCCTCGATGAGAGAGGCCGGGTCGTCGCGTCTCATGAGCGCCGAGCCGATCAACACTGCGTTTGCGATGCCCCGGACGGCGTCCACATCGGCCGCCCCGTGATAGCCGCTCTCCGCGACGGCGACCCGATGGGCCGGAATCTCTGCAAGAAGCATCGGAGCGAGCGCAAGGTCGATGTCGAGAGTGTCGAGATCTCGATTGTTCACACCTAGCACCGCACCCTCGATCCGAAGCGCGCGCTCGATCTCCGAGCCGTCGTGGCACTCGACGAGCGGGGTCAGCCCCGATGCGTCGCTGCAAGACGCGAGCTCATCGAGTTGAGACTCCGATAGGCAGCGCGCGATCAAGAGCACCGCGCTCGCGCCGCGAAACGCCGCTTCCTCGATCTGAGCGACGTCGACCACGAAGTCTTTCATCAGCACCGGAATCTCGGCGACCGCCGCGGCCGCCTCGAGGTCGTCGAGCGAGCCCCTGAAGTGTGAAGGCTCCGTGAGAACGCTCATCGCCGCGGCGCCCGCTTGCTGGTAGGAACGCGCGCGAAGCTCGACGCTGCGGGTCGCGATATCGCCCAAGCTCGGGCTCGCCTGCTTGTACTCCGCGATGACGTCGAGGCGCTCCTTACCACCCAGGGCACGAGCGAAGTCGGGTCGGGCGTTACGGGACGAGAGCCCACGCCGAGGAAGCGCCTTCGCCCTCAATTTCGCATCAGCGACTAGATCATCGATGAGTCCCATCAGCGCGCCGTCTCCTCCGCTGCGAGTCGCTGGCTCGTTTCGGCATAGCGCGTGAGAACCCGCGCCGCGCTCCCGTCGCGCAGCACGTCTCTTGCCCGCGCGAGCCCGTCCGTGAGGTCGTCCGCAAGACCCGCGACGTCGAGGGCGGCGGCCGCGTTCAAAGCGACGACATCGGCGCGCGGGCCTTCCTCTCCGTTGAGAATACTCTCCAGGATCTCCGCATTCTCGCGAGCCTCGCCTCCTTTGAGCTCTTCGATCGACGCGTTGGGGATGCCGTAATCCGCCGGGTCGAGCTCGAACGGTGTCACCGCTTCGTCCTTCACGAGGTGGCCGCGGGTCACGGCATGGAGCCCGATCTCGTCGAGCCCGTCGCAGTGCACCACGACCGCTCCGTCCGTTCCTAGCGCGAGCAACGCTTCCGCCATCACACCGGTCATCTTCGGATCGTAAACACCCATCAGCTGGCGGCCGGCGAGCGCGGGATTACCGAGTGGGCCGAGCAGGTTGAACAACGTTCGAACCCCGAGGGCCTTTCGGACCGGTGCGACGTTCGCCATTGCCGGGTGGAAGACGGGCGCGAACAGGAAAGCGAAGCCGGTCGAGTCGAGGCACTTTTCGACTTCACGCGGGCCCAGGCTCAGCGCGGCGCCGGAAGCCTCGAGCACATCGGCGCTCCCCGCCTTCGAGGACACGCTCCTGTTTCCGTGCTTCGCGACCGCGCCGCCGGCGGCAGCGACCACGAGAGCGGCCGCCGTCGAAATGTTGAAGCTCCCCGTACGATCCCCTCCGGTCCCGCAGGTATCGACTAGAGGCTGTACCTCGCTCGTCACTGCGAGACGATGTGCCCTCATCGCACGCGCGCACGCCGCGAGCGTCGCCGCGTCGGGCTCTCTTACGCGAAGCGCCACCAACAAGCCGGCCGTTTGGGACTGCGGCACTTCGCCCATCATGATGCGATGGAGCGCGTCTTCGAGCGCTCCGGGATCGGCGGGCTCTCCGCCCAAGAGTCGTTCGATCAGATCAGGAATCATCGTGCATCCTCCAAAGAAAATCGTTTCGCCTTCTCGACGACGCGGCTGAGAACGCGCCGTCCCCAAGGCGTGAGAATGGACTCCGGGTGGAACTGAAGCCCGATCCGGCACAGGCGCCGGTGCGTGAGCGCCATCACGAGTCGCTCACCGTCCTCTTCGGTCGTCGCGATCACTTTCATGCTCTCGGGAACCTCGGTGACGACGAGACTGTGATAGCGGGCCGCGCGTAGGTGAGGCCCGAGGCCGTCGAAGATCGGCTCTCGCTCGTCGAGCGCGACCACACTACTTCGCCCATGGACCGCGCGCGTGGCCCGCGAGACTCTGCCGCCCGCCGCGACCGCGAGCGCTTGGTGCCCGAGACAGACTCCCAGCACCGGCACCATAGGCTCGGTGCGCAGCCATTCCAGCATGACACCGGCGCTCTCCGGAACGCCCGGACCGGGAGACAGCACGACGAGCTGTGGTCGTATCCGGTCGAGCGCCGCTTGCAAAGTGGCGAGCGGCATCCCGCTCCGGAGCGTGGTGACCGACAGGCCCAGCATCTCGAGCTCGTCCACGAGGTTGAAGACGAAACTGTCTCGGTTGTCGAGAACGAGAGCCGTTCCACTCACGAATAGGCCTCTGCGAGCGTTACCGCCCTGCGGCACGCGCGCGCTTTGTGCTCCGTCTCCGCGAGCTCTCGCGCAGGATCGCTATCGATCACGATACCCGCTCCCGCTCGGGTCTCGTAGAGGCCGCCGGGACGGTAACGAAGCGAACGGATGACGATGCAGCTGTCGAAGCGGCCGTCCTGCAGCAAGTAGCCCACCGCACCCCCGTAATACCCGCGGGCCGAGCTCTCCGTCTCGCGGATCAGCTCCATCGCGCGCAGCTTGGGAGCGCCCGTCAGCGTGCCCATGTTCGCGGCAGCGCGGTAGGCGTGGAGCGCGTCGAGCCCCGGCAGGAGCTCGCCCGTGACCGCACTCACGAGGTGCTGGACGTGACTGTACTTCTCGATCGTGAATAGCTCGGCGAGCGTCCGCGTACCGGAAACGGAGACCCGCGCCACGTCGTTCCGGGCGATGTCGACGAGCATCGCGTGCTCCGCCTGCTCTTTCGCATCGAGGAGAAGCGCCACCGCGAGTCGGTTGTCGAGCTCTTCATCCGTCGTCCCATCGGGATTCAACCCACGCGGCGCCGTCCCCGCGATCGGGCGGATCTCGACCCGACCCTCGGAGACTTTGACTGACGTTTCCGGAGAAGCTCCCAGGAGCACTCCTTCGTCGAGCGCGACATGGAACATGTACGGCGACGGGTTGGTCTCGCGCAGGGCGCGATAGACGGACAAAGGATCGGCGTCGGACTTCATGCTGAGCCCGCGCGACAAGACGCCCTGGAAGATCTCGCCTCGCTCGATGTGGTCCAGAAACTTCCCTACACCGGAGACGAACGTCTCGTCATCCACCTCCGGCTCGGCGTGCTTGTCGCCGACATCGGTAGGCGATGGGTACGCGCTCGAAGAGCCGTGGGTCAATACTCGAACGTAGTCCTGATGACGCCGGCTCGCGGCGGCGTCCCCCGCTTTTTCGAGCGACCGAGTGAAGACATGGACCTGATCATGAGCGTGGTCGAACACGATCGTATCGAGGGCCAGCACCACGTCGATATCGGGCTCTTCCCAGCGTGAGGGCGGGCGCTCCGGCAAGGACTCCCAGCAATCGACGAGCTCGTACGAGAACGCACCGAAGACACCGGGAGGCATCGCGATGTCGGATCGGTCATCGATCACGACCGCGGCGAGCTCACGTACGGCGTCCAGAATCGATGGCGCCTTCAGCCGCTCGATGTCCGGCACGCCGAGCTCCGCACCGCCGACGGGAAAGCGCCGGGACGCTCCCAGAGCACTCACGACGAGCTCGCCGTCATCGCTCAAAGCCTCGAGCCGCACATGGGATCCTCGAGCGACGAGCCGCACCGCACCCGAGGGCACGATGAGACTTCTCATGCCGTCCGGCGTCCCGCGCGCCGCGCTCTCCATGAACACCGAGCCTCGAACGTCTCTATCGGCGATCTCACCGAAGACGTCGAGCGGCTCGCGACACAGATCACGTCTCAAGACGCTCACGCGGGTGCGTGCCTGAATTCGAACGGCTGTCATGGTTACGAAACCCTCATCACTCTTTTATGTGGGAGGTGCCTCGTAAAACGGGAAAAGGCAACCCCCTTTTCGAGGTTGCCTCTGTCTTCGACTATTCGTGGATCGAAAGCGACAGGAAGAAAACCCCGCTCAGCGGCACCACCACCGCCAATAGCGGGTCTGCGCTGAACGAGCTGCTTTCGTCATCACTGTCGAAACGGTATACGAATCGCGGACCGCCGTCAACTCAATCGAACAAAACGCTCGCTTCACCGCGCTCGGCGACGAGCTTTTCGAGATGTTCGAGGATCTCGTCCCGGCGCTTGAGGAGGTTATCGAGCTGGCCACCCATCAACAATCCGTCCATGGCCGGCTCGAGCTCGTCGCGCGTGAGCACTCGCAGCCGTTCGACGACCTTACGGTCGTACTGAGAAGGCAGCTTCGCCTTTCCTTTGAGCAAGTGGGATCGCTCGATAAATGCCCGCGAATGGTCGATGAGAACGATGTTCCATTCCGAATCCAGAAGAAAATTCCCGGCGTTGCGATCGTCGTTGAAAATGAGGTTGTCGAACATCTTCATGTTCGAGACCTGCCTGCTGAGAACGGGTGTCATCGGTACTTTGTCTTGGAGACGCTTGTAGGTATCGCTCCCTTCGATCCAAAGCTGCAACGAGCCCAAATTCCCGTCGACGCGGCGCACGACGGTCGGCGGAACCATGTCGAGGCCGAGGATGCGATCGAGGTGGTAGGCAGCGACTTCTGCTTGGTAGCTCTCCCAGAAACCGCGCTGGCGGCCACGCTTGAGCGGCTTGTAGATCGCGTGGAACTCGTCGGAGCCTGCGACGAGGGTTACTTTCCGCGGGTTCGTGACGCCCTCGCCCACGTCCTCGACGTGTACGATCTCGGCGGTCTCGAGCCGCTCTTCGAGCGCTTCGCGCTCAGCGAGCCACGGACGCTCAGCCGTGACTTGAGCGACGCTCGCTTGAGCCCACGTTACCAGCCCCGATACGATCACCCATGTGCCAAATCGCATAGCCGAGAACCTCCAGATCGAAGATTTGTAGCATATTCCGCAGCCGAATGCAGCTCGCGCGCCCGCAAACGCTACCAAGGAAACACGCTTTTGTTGACGCCCACAGCCTTTGTGCTTACACTTGCGTCGTGCCTATCTACGAGTACGAATGCACGAAGTGCGGGCATGTCTTCGATGCCATCCAGAAGGTCAGCGACAAACCGCTGAGAAAATGTGAGAAGTGCAGCGGCAAAGTGGAGCGGCTCATCTCGGCGCCCGCGATCCAGTTCAAGGGTACCGGCTGGTACGTGACGGACTACGCGAAGAAGAGCGGAGGACCGGAGTCCTCGAAGTCGGAGTCGAGTAAGTCGGGCGACTCGAGCGAATCCGGCACGTCGTCGAGCAAATCGAAGGACACGAAGACGAAGTCGAAGAAGAACGCCGCCTCCAGCAAGTAGCCGGTCCGCCGCGTTAGCGGATTTGCTAGAATCCTGCCTTCATGTCGTCCGTTCCGGACTTGTCGGTCGTGTTGCCCGCGCTCAATGAAGAGGGGAACATCGAGCGGGCGGTGAGAAACGCCGCAGCTTCAGTCGGGCCGCTCGTCTCGTCCTACGAGATCGTGGTCGTCGACGACGGCAGCCGGGACGAGACGCCTTCGATCCTCGAACGCCTCGCTTCCGAGATGGGCCCGCGCGTGAACGTCGTGACCCATGAAACGAACCTCGGTTACGGGCGCGCGCTCCGCTCCGGCTTTGCGGGCTCTAGAGGCCGCCTCATTTTCTACACGGATGCCGACAACCAGTTCGACCTCGGGGAGCTCGCGGGGTTTCTACCCGCGATGGACGGCGTCGACGCCATCCTGGGATACCGCGAGGGCAGGCAGGACGGGAAGTTCCGAAAGCTCGTCTCGAACGGCTATAACGGGCTGGCATCCCTCGCTTTCGGGATGCGCGTCCGAGATTTGAATTGCTCGTTCAAGCTGTTCCGGCGCGAGGCCCTGACGTCCCTTCCACTCTCGGAGGACTATTTCTTCATCGATACGGAGATCGTGGTCCTCCTCCACCGCGCCGGATATCGGTACCGGGAGGCGGGCGTCCCGCACTACCCCCGAACATCCGGCCAGTCGACCGTCGGACCCATGGACGTGCCCGTGACGTTCCTATCGCTCATGAGGCTCTGGGCGAAGCTCCGGCTTTTCGGTTCGGGCAAGTCCACGCTTCCCGCCGACGACCGATAGACGCCGCCCTTCCCGGGGCGTGATTGCCGCGGATCCCGACGGGTGCTATACTCGCCGCAATCCAACATCTGGGGGTTAACGCGATTAGAGGCCACATGATCTAGTAGGCCAGCTGGATTCGCCTTGACTGGATGGATGATGCGCGCTACACAGGGATGGGGTCAGAAAATGAGCCACTCCCCGTCCGAGTTGAGCCGAAGTGCCGGGGGAGGCATTTCGGCGGTGCGAGCCACCTGCTCGCGTTTCGAGGAGTCGGCGACACTGCCCGGCGCCTCGGTGGATAGCAAAACCCCCGAAATCTCACGGGAACCACTGAAATTGGACATGAACCGGGGCGGGTTTGTTTCGAGAGTTTGGCGCCGACGCGGCCGCCATATTGGCGAGTCGCGGGAGGCAGAGTCGAGCTCCTGTGCCACTGGAGGGTTCAGGAATGTCTAGTTCTAAAGAGTTTACGAGTATCGCTAGCCTTCATTCGGAGGTCGAGGCAGGGCCGGAAAAGCAGACCGATTTGCCGGAACCCGTCGAGAAGGCCGCCGATGTCCGGCACATCGTCGTAAGGCAGGGTAGCGGCTGGCAGACAACGGCGATCATTTGCCTGACGCTATTGCTCCTCACGACCGTGGGGGTCGCTTTTTACGCTTTTCACCGCGTGGGCGAGCTCAACACGCAGATGGGCACGACGATGCGCCGGGTCGAGGCAAAGATTCAGACTCTCGATGCGGGCATCAGCTACGATTCCAAGCGGCAGCAACTATTGCTGGGAATCCGCGACGAGATCATGCGAACGAACGCTCGCGTCAGCCTCAACGAAGCCTATGAGTACGCGGCTTTGATCCTGCACGCGACCGACAAATATCCCTCCGTGGATCCTCTCTTGTTCCTCGCGATCGGCGTGGTCGAGAGCCGCTACGACCTGCACGCCACCTCGGCCGCGAACGCCAAGGGGCTGTACCAGATCTGGCCGTCCACCGGTAGGCTTCTCGCGCGCTCGCTCAATTGGGAGTTCTCTGAAGCGATGCTCTACGACCCGCAGAAGAATACGGAGCTCGCGGCGCTCTATCTCGATATTCTCTTCTCCGCCTACAACGACCAGAGCCTCGTGCTCGCGGAGTATAACGGCGGGCCGTTGAACGCCGGCTACTACCGCGCCGGAAGCGGAAAAGCCGCCGCGGAAACCACGGACTACGTCAAGCGCGTCGGGGACGTGTATCGCGGCCTCAAGGACCAGTTCGAGCTCGGCGTCGAGGTCACGATGCTGCCGATGTACAAGGACCGCGATCGTGACGGGAAGCTCCTGGGGAAGGGACGCGGCGCAGCGTCGAGGGTCGCGGAGCCCGCCGTCTCAGCCGCGCCGGCCGTCGGCCAGTAAGGCGAGGCACTCGCCGAGCCGCACGTTCTTGGTAATCACGGGGGGCGCGGCGAATCCGGAGATCGACGGCTCGACGAGAATGGCGTGCGTCGAGCTCACGCCTCCCAGCGTCCCGGCCGGAGCGCCGTAGACGACGCGCGCGATCCCGGAGCGCCGGATAGCGTAGGAGCACAAGACGCACGGCTCGACCGTGGTGTAGAGATCGCAGCCTTCGAGATCTATCGAGCCAACCGCGAGCGCCGCCTGCCGGATAGCCAAGACTTCGGCGTGGGCGGTGACGTCCGACAACCTTCGGGTGGCCTCTTCGGCTTTGGCGACGAGCTCGGCTCCGCGAGCCACGAGGGCACCCACGGGGGTTTCTCCACGCTCGGCCGCGGCGCGACCGAGATCGAGACAAATCTCCATGAAGCCGTCATCCGTCATCGACGCGCCATCACGAAACGACCGTGCGCCGCACCGCCGAGATCCCGAACGCCTTGAGTCGCGATCTCAACGTCGACGGGTTCATGCCGAGGAGCTCGGAGGCCCCGTCCGGGCCGGCGATTCTCCATTGCGTTTGCTCGAGAGCAGCTAGCAAGTTCTCGCGCTCGAGACGGCGGAGGTCCTCGTAAGTGAGGACCCCTCTCGCGTCAACGGAAGCGCTCTTGTCGTCGACACCGGGATCGGGAAGCTCGACGCGGAGCGCGCCGCCCCGAGATCCAATGACTGCACGCTCGATCACGTTTTGAAGCTCCCGAACGTTTCCCGGCCAATCGTAGCCCCGGAGCAAACGCACCTGGTCGGGCTCGAGCTTCGGAACGGAGACGCCCAGGCGACGACACGAGTTCGCGACGCAGTTCAGCGCCAGGGCTTCGATATCCTCCGGCCTCTCGCGGAGCGGCGCGATCACGATGGGAAACACGTTCAGCCGGTAGTACAAGTCCGCCCGAAACCGACCCTCGGCCACCGCTTGTCTCAAATCGTGGTTCGTGGCCGCGATGACGCGAACGTCGACTTTACGCGTGCCGATGTCGCCAATCCGTTCGAACGTTCCTTCTTGCAAGACGCGCAGCAGCTTGCTCTGGAGCTCGACCGGAATCTCCGCGACCTCGTCGAGGAACAAAGTAGCCCGGTCGGCGAGCTGAAACCGGCCGACGCGATCGCGCACCGCCCCGGTAAACGCGCCTTTGACGTGGCCGAAGAACTCGCTTTCGAAAAGGTCCCGCGGAATAGCGCCGCAATTCACCTTTACCATCGTGCGTGCACGGCGTCGGCTACGCTCGTGGATCGCTCGGGCCACGAGCTCTTTGCCCGTTCCCGATTCGCCCTGCACGAGGACCGAGCTCTCCGTTGGCGCGACGAGATCGATCTGCGCCAGGACCTGCTCGAGCGCGCGGCTCTCGCCGACGATGCCGCCGAACGCCTGGGCGGCCTTGACCTCTTCTTGGAGGTACTCGTTTTGCAGCTCGAGCTCGTTTCGCAAACGCTCGATCTCTCCGAACGCCCGAGCATTCGCGATCGAGGCTGCCGCGTGGTCGGCGAAGGCCCGCAGCCAAAGGTACTCTCGAGGATCGATCACAGCGCGTCGGAACACCCCGAGCACGCCCAGAATCTCACCTCGAAACGTCAGGGGGTGGCCCGCGAAGCTCTTGATGCCCTCCTTGCGCAGCCAATCCCCGCGCGCGAACCATCCCTCGTCGCCGGCGGTGTCACGGAGAAGCTGTGACTCGCCGGTCGCCGCGATGGCGCCGATCCGACGGATACCGAGAGGGAACCGGCGATAGGAGCCATCCATACGAAACCAGTCGGTCCCGCTGGCCGGGTCGACAGCCGACGCGGCGCTCGCGACCAGGTGAAGGCAGCGGGTTTGATCCGGACATTCCGCGCGGGCGGGACAGCTTGCGCAAATGTCGCCGGGGCGCACCAACCAGATGCGCGCGAGCGCGACGTCCGGAAGTCCGCGAAGCCGCTCCACCAGCAGGCTCAGCAAAGCCGAAAGAGAGCGCTCGTGCGCGAGATCCAAGAAAATCTCTTCCAGAGAGTCGATCGCGGCGTCGTGGGATTCTTCGCTCACCAGGGGTCCAGAGGTCGATCTTCCACGCGCCGACGCGAAATGTCAACGCGAAATCTCGCACAAACTTGAAATACGAACTCCGTCGATTTCAGTTAAACGCTGTCATATCAATCGTTTACGCTTAATCTCACCTTGGCCCGTCGTTTGCTACAAGGCTCGACAGGAGGAAGACCATGAGACGAACCAGACCGAACATCACCCTGAGCCTCGCCGCCGCTCTTTTCATTAGCCTCACGAGCCCCCCGGTTTTCGCGGAGGAGGACGATGCCAGTACGCGCAGCTCATCCGATCGCTATCCGAGCGGTGTCGCTCACAAGAGTATCGAGATCGACGGTCTCGACATCTTCTACCGTGAAGCGGGGCCGAAGGATGCGCCGCACATTCTTCTTCTTCACGGATTCCCCACGTCGTCGCACATGTTTCGAGATCTGATCCCCGCTCTCGCCGACCGCTATCACCTCGTCGCGCCGGACTACCCTGGCTACGGAAACAGCTCGATGCCGGCGCTCGACGCGTTCGACTACACTTTCGATCGCATGGCCGCGCTGGTGGAGACGTTCACCGAGGCGCTTCAGCTTGGAAGCTACACCCTCTACCTGATGGATTACGGCGCACCCATTGGTTTTCGGTTGGCCGCGAAACACCCCGAGCGCGTCGATGCCTTGCTCATTCAAAACGGCAACGCGTATGACGAGGGACTTCGCGAGTTCTGGGATCCGATCAAAGCCTATTGGAAGGACAAGACGCCCGAGAATCGTGATGCGCTCCGGAGCCTCCTCACGATCGACGCGACGAAGTGGCAGTACACGCATGGGACCAGGAACCCGGAATCGGTGAGCCCTGATAACTGGAACGTCGATCAACGTTTCCTCGATCGAGAGGGCAACCAGGAGATCCAGCTCGCGATGTTCTACGACTACGGGAGCAACCCTCCACTCTACCCGGAGTGGCAGGCCTACCTACGCGAGCACCAGCCCAAGACACTCATCACGTGGGGCAAGAACGACCCCATCTTTCCGGCCGAAGGCGCCCATCCGTATGCGCGCGACCTGAAAAACGCGGAGCTTCACCTCCTCGACACGGGGCACTTCGCACTCGAAGAGGACGGCGCGCTCATCTCGAGTCTGATACGAGCGTTTCTCGACGAGAACCTCGTTCGCAGCGCGCACGCGGAGTGAGATCGATGGCGAAGCCCACCGACAGCAAATGTCTCGTGCTCTCCGTCAACGTAGGGGGCGCTCGCGAGTTCGACTATAACGGGCGAGTCGCCCGGAGCGGGATCTGGAAGTTTCCCGTTCCGGGCCGCGTGCGGGCGACCGGCGTCAACCTCGAGGGCGACGACCAGGCGGATCGGGCGGCGCATGGTGGTCCCGACAAAGCAATCTACAGCTACGCAATCGAGGACTATCGATGGTGGCAAACGTCCATCGATCGGCCCCTGCAGCACGGCGAGTTCGGCGAGAACTTGACGACCGAAGGAGTCGACGTGACCGGAGCATTGGTCGGAGAGCGCTGGCGCATCGGTAGTGCGCTTTTCGAAGTCTCGGAGCCGCGCGTGCCGTGCTGGCGCCTCGGGGTACGGATGGGCGAGCCCGGGTTCCCGCGCTTGTTCGCGCAGGCCGGACGCCCGGGCGCCTACCTCCGCATCATCGAAGAAGGGGACATCGGTGCCGGCGACGTGATCCGCATCGAGCACCGGCCCGAGCACGGCCTGTCGGTAGGTGACGTGTTCCGCGTCTTCACCAAAGATCCGAAGGGGGCCCACCGGCTGCTCGACGTGCCGCAACTCTCGGACGCGTGGAAGAGCTGGGCGGAGCGTCGGATGGAACGGTGAGGGGTTAGTGGCGACCCGTCAGAATCTGGATGACGACGAAAATGCCGAGTCCCGCGGCGAGCAAGAACCCGAGTAGCGCGATCACGGGGAGGTCGAACACCGTCAATCCCGTGCCCGCACGCACCAGCAAGGCCGAGCCCATGATCAACGCCGCGGTGATGACGCCGAGCGTGATGCGGTTCGCGACATCGCGGATCGCGACCTGCATCTGCTCCGCCTTCTCCACTTCGATCCCGACTCGAAGCTCGTTGTTCGAAAGCTGCGTCAGCACGCGCCGGAGACTCAGCGGCACGTCGTACAAGAACGATCGCGCCTCGAGCAGCAAGGACATCAGTCGCTCCGTGCTGATATCCCGACGGATCTGCTCCTCGAGAAGGCGGACGGCCGCGTCTTTCATCGTCCCGACGGGGTCCATATCGGGATCGAGCCTCCGGCACAAAGGCTCGAGGTTCAGTAGCGTCTTTCCGAGGAGCACCATCTCGGGCGGGATTTGAATATCGTTGCGTACGCACAGCACGAGCAGGTCCCGTACGATGATTCCGAACGGGAGGTCTTTTATGGTCACTCCCGAGTAGCGCGCCACGAGGTGTCCCACCTCGGCGCGGAAGCGGGCTTCGCGAAACTCGCGGCCCGGAAGCCCCATCTCGATGCACGCCCGAGCCGTCCGATCGCCGTCGCGCTCGACGAGCGTAATCAGAATCGCCATGAGCCGGAGCTGGTTCTCCCGGGACACGAACGCGAGAAGACCGAAGTCGAGCAGGACGAGCCGCCCTTCGCGGTCGAGGAGAAAATTGCCGGGATGCGGGTCGCCGTGGAACGCGCCGTCAACGAGGATCTGCTTCAGGAAAGCGCGCCAAAGCTCATTCGCGAGCTCCGGATTGCTCTCATCGCTGTCGGACAGCTTCACGCCATCGACATAAGCAAGCACCAACACGCGTCGACGGGTGAGCTCGCTTATGACCTCGGGAACGCGGAGACGCGGGAACTCGGCCATGGACTGGCGCAAGCGGTTCGCGTTGTCGGCTTCCTGCGTCAAGTCGAGCTCGGCGGTGAGCGCCGTATCGAGCTGCTTGCTGAGCGCCTCGAAGTCGTATCGCTTGGCGAGCGCAGAGCGACCAAGCCTCTCCGCGACCTCGTGAAGAATCTCCATGTCCGTCGCGACGAGCTTCGAGACGCCGGGCTTGACGACTTTGACCGCCACGTCGCCCTCGTAATCCGACACGTTGGACGCGAGACGGGCACGATAGACCTGCGCAATCGAGGCAGAGGCGACCGGCTCTTCGTCGAAGCGCGCGAAGACGTCTTCGATCGGTTGTCCTAACTGCTCTTCCACGACCGGTCGGATCTCCGCGAACGGCACGGGCGCGACATCGTCCTGAAGCTTCGTCAGCTCTTCGACGAAAACGGGCGGCAGAATGTCCGGCCTCGTGGACAAGAGTTGTCCTAGCTTGATGTAGGTCGTCCCACACTCTTGGAGCGCCAGGCGGAACTTCTCGGCTCGCCATTGAGCACGCTCCGCCGGCTTTTTGATCCGTCGTGGGCGGATTCCCGTCCACGACAGGAGGTCGAAGCTCTCGAGTACGTCATCGAAGCCGTGCCGGATGAACACCGAGGCGACTTGTCTCAGACGGGTGATGTTTCGCGGCTTCAGCACGTGCGGACCGAGATCTTACAGGATTTCGCCGTTGTGCTCGCCTAAGTTCGGCGCCCGCTCGAGCTCGACGGACTCGAGGCCGTACGGGAGCCGAAACAAAGCACCTTCCCGATTTCGATGCCCCGCCTGAGGATGCGCGACCGCTTCCTCACCTGTGAGGACGAGCTCGACACAGGCATCGAAGCCCTTCAAGCGCTCCTCCCATTCCGCGGCGGTCCGACAGGCGATGACTTCCGCCACCTCAGCGCACAACCGGGGGTCATCCGCGCGCGTCGCGAAATCCGGGCGTCCGATGCCGCGACAAAACGCGTCCCAGAACACGGGCTCGAGCGCACCCACGGATAGCGAACGGCCATCCTTCGTCTTATATAAGTGATAGTTCGCGAACCGGCCGGAAAGAGCAAGAGCGGCCGTACCGCCCGTCAGCATCCCGAGTGCCAAGAGCCCGTCGTGCATCGACAGGTCGATGTATCGTGACCGGCCTTCCTGGAGCGTCGACAAGATCGCCACGACGGCGAACAAACCACCGGCCGCGAAATCCGCGAACTGGAACGCAAGCGGCGTCTCCACACGATCGAGCGCGCCGGCGAGAGCCATGTAGTTCACGTCGTGACCCGAGCGCTTCGAATGGGGCCCCGTTTGCCCGTAGCCCGAGATCGAGACATAGGCGAGGGATCGAGCTCTTGACGCGAGAGCGTCGTAGCCGAGCCCTAGACGATCCATCACACCGGGCCGGAAGCTCTCGATCAGGACGTCCGCGGTATCGATCAAGCGAAGCACGTCGTTGCGACCGGCGCCGGTTTTGAGGTCGACGACGACGCTCTTCTTACCCGCATTGAGGCGGTCGAACGCGGCCGGATCGAGGTCCCGCAACGGGTCGCCCCCTCCGGGCGCTTCGATCTTGATAACCGAGGCTCCGAGGGCCGCGCACACGAGAGACGCATAGGGACCGGGTGCGTAGCGGCTGAAGTCGACGATCGTCTTTCCCGTCAGAGGCTTCATTCGGACTCCACGATGAAGCTCGCGCCGAGGCCACCCGCCGCGCAGACACCGATGAGTCCGAATCCGCCACCGCGCCGTTTCAACTCGCGAAGGACACTCAGCGTGATCCGGGCTCCGGTCGCTCCGAACGGGTGTCCTATCGCGATAGAGCCGCCGGCGACGTTGAGCTTGTCGTCGTCCACGGTGCCCAACGGCGCGCGTCCGAGCTTCTCCGCGGCGAACTTCTTCGAGTCGAACGCCTGGAGCACCGACAAGACCTGAGCGGCGAAGGCTTCGTGCAAATCCACCAGATTCAAATCCGAAAGCGCGAGCCCTGCACGGTCGAGTGCTACCGGTGTGCTGTACGCGGGTCCGATGAGCAATTGCTCGCTCGGATCGACCGCAGCGAACGCATAGGAGCGCAAATAGCCCAGTGGTGTGTAGCCCTCCGCTTTCGCCTTGTCTTCACGCATCATCAACAAGGCGGCCGCGCCATCGGTCAAAGGCGATGAGTTCCCTGCGGTCAAGGTGCCGTCTCGTCGATCGAAGACCGGCCGTAGAGCGCTCAGGGATTCGAAGTCCGTATCGCGCCGAATGCCGTCGTCTTCCGAAAGCGACGCCTCATAGCGAGGGGGCTGGTACCAACGCACGATCTCCTCGCCGAGCCGACCGTCATCGGTGGCCGCGGCGGCGTGCCGATGGCTCCGTTCCGCGAAACGATCTTGATCCGCGCGACCGATGCCGTTCTCCTTTGCCATCTTCTCGGCGGACTGGCCCATGGTCAGGCCGGTCGATAGCTCCGCTACGGATGGTGGCACCGGGAGGAGATGCCTCGGCCGGAGCCGCAGGAACGGGCGCAGTCGATCGGGTAGCTTCTTCGCACGTCTTGCAGACACGAGGGCGCGGCCGAGCGATTGCGATATCGGGATCGGCACGTTCGACAAAGACTCCGCGCCGCCGGCGATGACGACTTCGGCATCCCCGGAGAGAATATCCGCAGCGGCGCTCGCGATGGCCTGACTCGAAGAAGCACAGGCCCGAGAAACAGTGAACGCATCGGTTCGTTGCGGTAGCCCGGCGGCGAGGGCGGCCTCGCGCGCCAAGTTCGACGCTTCGGTGCGCGGGACGACCGTTCCCAAGATGACGCGATCCGGCAGGCACGATCGCATCTGAACGCGATGCATCAGCTCCACCAAGACGGTGCGGGCCAGGTCGAGTGCACTCTCTTGTGCCAGGAATCCGTTCGCGCGCGCGAATGGAGTGCGGCAGCCCTCGACGAAAGCGACGCGTGCGCCTTTTTGCATGGCGAGAATCTATGACGGCGGCGAGGCGCTGGCAAATCGCCGCCCGGCTCGCGTCTGCGCTAGAATCGAGGTGAGGCGGTTGTGGCCGCTGCCGGAAGTCCCGTATTTGCTGATGTCTTGGGCTTGTGGTAGCGTTTCATCCTTAGGTTCTCACGCCCCTCGAGAACACATAAGATTCAAACCAAAAGGAGAAAGTTTCATGAACAAGTGGCTAGGCACGGCCGTAGCGACGTTCATCGCAAGCGGCGCCTTCGCTATACAGGATCAACCCGGCGCCGCGGATTTTCTTGCGTGTCAGGACGCGGTCAAGAAGAACGACTTCCAAGCAGTCATCGGTTCCTGTGAAAAAGCGCTCTCCGCCAACGGTGATCTGTATGCGAGCAATTACTATCTCGGCTACGCGTACAAAGCCACCAAGAATTACGACAAGTGCGCGTCGAATTTCCAGACGTTCATCACGAAAGTCGGTGGCAACGCGGAAGCGGCGGAGATGGTGGGCAACTCGACCCGAGAAGGCGGCGTATGTGGTGCGCGCGGAAGCTCGCCGACCAACGCGATTCCGCTTCTGAGCAAAGCGGCCTCCGCGAAGCCGAACGATATCGAGGTTCACTACTGGCTCGGAATCACCCAGATGCGCGCCAAGCGCAACGGGCCCGCCGAGCAAGCGTTCTCCAAGGTCATTCAGCTCAAGCCCGACATGCAGCAGGCCTATTACTATGCCGGGTTCCTCAACTTCAACCAGCAGGATTGGGGAAAGGCCTCCGAGCGTCTCGAGAAATACCTCGAGCTCGCGCCGAGCGACACCTTCTCGCCCGAGGCTCACTTCATGGTGGGCTCGATTTCCATCCGCGGCGCCGACACGGCCGAGGACAAGGCCGCGGCACAGGGCAAAGCCAAGACCCATCTCGAGCAATTCCTCGCAGCCAAGCCCAACGCGCCTCAATCCGCGCAAGCCCACTACATCCTCGGGACACTGGCCGCGAACGGAGAAGACGACGCAACCGCCAAGGGACATTTCGAGAAATATCTCGAGCTCGAGCCCAATGGTGGCCAGGCGGAAGAGGTCAAGCAGTATCTAGCGGACCTCTCCGAGGCAGGCACAGGCGGCTAAGGCCGCAGTCTTCTAACGGAACTCGAAAAGGCCCGGCGGCTTCGCCGGGCTTTTTTTTTAGCTACCGACTTCGACGAAGTCGACTTTGATCCCGTTGCTCTTGAACATGCCGAGGAGCCCGGTCTTGTCGACAGCTTTCATCCACGCTTCCTTCGCCTCGACCGAGCCGTCTTTGACGAGCGCGAGCAAGCTGTCGTTCATCGTCACCATGCCTTGACGTTTCGACGTCTGCATGATCGACGGGATCTGGAAAGTCTTCCCTTCGCGGATCAGGCTCGCGAGCGCCGAGTTTCCCAGCAAGATCTCGAGCGCGGCAGATCGTCCGCCCTCTTTCTTCTTGCAAAGCACCTGAGCGATAACACCTTTGAGGGAGCCCGCGAGCATGACACGGATTTGCTCCTGCTGATCCGGCGGGAACTGATCGATGATGCGATCGATGGTCCCCATTGCCGTCGTCGTGTGCAATGTGCCGAACACGAGATGGCCGGTCTCCGCCGTCTCGATTGCGATTGAGATGGTCTCGAGATCTCGCATCTCACCCACGAGAACGATGTCGGGATCCTCACGAAGCGCGGCGCGCAACGCCGCTTTGAAGGATTCGGTATGGTTGCCGACCTGTCTTTGATTCACGAGACAGCTCTGGTTTTCGTGGACGAACTCGATCGGATCCTCGATCGTGATGATGTGGTCCGAGCGGTTCTTGTTGATGTGGTCGACGAGGGCGGCGAGCGTCGTCGATTTTCCCGATCCCGTGGGCCCGGTGACCAACACCAACCCTTTGGTGAGAAAGCACAGGTCGATACACGCTTTGGGTAGGTTCAGCTGCTCCGTCGTCAAAACCTCGACCGGGATCGTGCGGATGACGGTACCAACCCCTTTACGATCCTCGAAGACGTTGACGCGGAAGCGGGACAAGCCTGGAATCTCATAGGCGCAATCGGCGTCTCGCAGTCGCGCGAACGTCTCGCGCGCGTCATCGGGCATGATGCTCTCGACGAGCCTTTGAACATCGGTGGAGTCGAGCTTTCCCCGCTCGGTAAGAAACTTGACCTCGCCATGGATTCGCAAGACCGGAACGGCGTCGGCGCTCAAGTGCATGTCGGACGCTTTCGACTCGACCATCTCACGCAAGAAACCGTCCATCTCCGTCGTGTCCCTCGCACCGGCGCTCACGGTCGGGGACGCGGCCGGGGGTGGTGTGGGCGCCGCCGGGGCCGGTGCCGAGGGCGGCGTCTTGGCAACGACGGGTGCGGGCTCGGGCGGGCGCGCCGCAGGCGGGGGAGTCGGTGTCGGAGTCGGTGCAGCATCCACGGCTTCCGTCGCGGCGCGCCGAATCGTCACCTCGATGGCGCCGTTCGGACGCGTGAACTCGATCTCGAAGGTCTCTCCGACGTGCTCGCGCTCCACGCTATGGGGCTTCACGTCCAATGACGAGAGCTGGAACGGCTTGAGCGACTGCGTCGCCATCTGGAGGAGCGTTCCCTGCGAAATGGGCTCGCGTCCGACGATGCTCTTTTGGCCGCCTTTCACCACAAAGATCTTCTCGCCCGGCATCAATCGCATTTCCTGCGCGTCCGAGCGGACCAAGGCCTCCATGAGGGGCTCCATGCGCATCAGCGTCCACCTTTCCTTTCGCTCATAGCCATACCATCGAGATGAAGTCTCGGTTGACGTAGCTCACGCCGTCCGCGACCTCAACCGGGATGAACTGCGCGTTCGTGAAGTTGAAGAAATCCGAAAGTCGAGCGCGGTCGGGAGGAAGGATCGTGGCAAGCGTCCCTTCCACCATTTCGCCGGTATCGAGCTCGAGCTTCACGAGATCGACGAACCCGGCATCCTCGACGCGGCGCAAGGTCTCCGAGGGGTCGAGAAGATGCGTGACGAGCCGTATCGCGCTTCGGCGAACGAGAAACGCGTCGCCGCTATCTTGGTCGCGCACCGGCATGAAGGCGCGTTCGTGATTCAAGGCCTCTTCGACGGTCTCGGGGCCGGCATGGGTTTGTGCTACCGACGACAGATAGATGGTCACGGATTGCTTGCGACCACCCTCGATGTCCAGCTCGACGGCGGCGACCCGTGTCGGCGTGCGTACGGAAGCCTCGGCCTCGGGTTCTCGGTTCGTCATGGATTGAAGCTCCGTTCGGGGTGTAACGGATCGGAAGTTTCTTGCGGACTAGCAGGCTGCTGAAAAAGCTGCGAAATAGGGGACACAATACCTATTACTCTGGAAATAGAGGGACACAAACCCTATTACGCGGTTTCGTGAGCATGGTTTGCAGCAAGAACAGAGTAATAGGGTTTGTGTCCCCCTATTTCGCAGCTTTTTCAGCAGCCTGACTAGATCAGAATGCCTGTGGATTCATGAATGTGCAACCGAGCGCCCGCGGCCAACGGCGGCGCACCATCGCGGCAGTCCCACTCAGTTCAGTCGCACCGTGATGTTGTAAAGCGGGTCGGCACGCTTGTCGGCCTCGAGGATCTTCTTGCGCATCGCGAGTGGCGGCATCGGAGGCTCTTCGAGCGCGAGGCGCTGACGCTCGACCTCCCACAGCTGGCCTAGCAAGTCATTCAACCAACGTAGTTCGTCGAGCGAGTAATGAACGTCCGTCGACTCGTAGCGCTGCATCCAATGTTTCGGATCTTCTTGAACGACATCCGACCACAGGCCGTCGAGCCGTTTGGTGTGGCAGCGAGCGAGCTCGAAATCGCTAGCGAGTGTATCGAGGAGGTCGCCTCGGCCCAAGAGCCGATTCCGGCCGGCGAGGTGGCCGATCCCACGGATCAGGTAGAGCAAGCACCAACGAATCTCGGGGGTTAGAGAGTCGGGGTCGGCCAGCATCCTCGGGACGAGCGACGACGCAGCTCCTGCTTGCTCATCGAGCAGCAGGCGATAGAGCTCGGCCCGTACTCTGAATCGTTCGTCGTCCATCCTTTTGTCCTGAGTCGACTCCCACGGCCGACAAATCGGCTTCGGTGGTAACAACAACTACAGGTTTCCAATTGGCTACTTCCTCGTCAACGGTGTCCATCGACACCGTCTCATAGAGAATACCAAACCCGTTCGAAATTCCACGAATAAATTCCAACGGCGAGATGCCGCTAGCGAACGTAGCCGAGCGCGCGCAAACGCTCGAGTTGATCTTCGTCCAGCTCGACGGCCGGTGACGCGCCCACGCCCTCGCGGGCTTCGACCGCGTCGTCGAGAAACGCTTCGAGCTGCGACGCAAAAGCCCGTCTCGCTTCTTCGTCACTCATAGGCGTGAGCTCGCCCGGATCGTCCTTCAGCTGAAAGAGATCGATCTCGAGCGCCTCGGCGCGGCGCGTGAATATCGCCTTGCGTCCACGGGCTCCGAGTCGCAGCGAATATTTTTGGGAGCCGTCGAGCGTGTGCTCCGTCTCGGACCAAACTTCACGCCGCGTCGCACTCCCGTCGCGCAAGTCACGGCCCGACAAGCCCCCGGGAGCGGGCAACGATAGAGCGGAGAGGATCGTGGGCGCGACGTCGATCAAGCTGACTTGGTCCTCGACCGTGGTTCCGCCGGCAACGTTTCCCGGATATTTGATGACGAGCGGGACGCGAAGCTGCTCGTCGTACAACGTCTTCTGGTGCTCCCACGAACCGTGCTCGAGAAATTCTTCGCCGTGATCCGAGGTCACGACGATCAGCGAATCGCCATAGTTGCCGAGACGCTTCATCTCTTGAAGCAAGCGTTCGACGTGCTCGTCGGTATAGCGGATCTCACCGTCGTAGAGCGCCAAGATATGTCGGTAGTCCGCCGCATCGATGGAGTCGGCGCGCTGCTCCTTGAAGTCCCACCAGATGCCCGAGGCTTCACCTTCATATTTCGCGTCGAACATCGTGTCGAATGGAGGGGGAGGATCGTAGTGCCAGTGCGGGTCGTAATAATGTACGAACAAGAAGAAATCCTGGTCACCGAAAGCCGACAGAAACTCTATCGCCCGATCGGTGACCTCTTCTGCACGGCTTTGCTCGAGGTAGCGATGGCGGTCGAATCCTTCCGCGAATCCGTAGTCGCGCGCCAAGTAAGTGTGGGTGACGAACGCCTGAGTGACGAAGCCCTCGCCCTGGAATAGCTGTGGGAGGCTCGGCCAGGATGGAGACAAGCCGACATCCATGTTCACGGCTCCATGGACACTGGGATACTGGGACGTGAACAACGACGCGTGGGCCGGGAGCGTCCATGAAGACGTGCTCACGGCGTCGTCGAACACGACCGCGTCCTCCGCGAGTCTCTCGAGGCCCGGCGTCGTCCGGCGAGGATATCCATAGAGGCTGACGTGGTCGCGCCGCAGTGTGTCGATTGAGATGACGACGACCCCGCGAGATTTTCGATAGCGCGCGCGATCGTGAATCACGGGCTCGGCGAAGACACCGACGAGCGCCGCGAGCTCGTCCCCTTCCGCGCCGGGGAACGACGTTTGAAAGACGAGGTTGACGGCGCGTCCGGACCACGCGCTCAGATCGACGGTCTGCTCGATCCACTGGTCGCGTCGAGCCACGTGGATCTCGCGTTCGAAGACGACGTTGTCGGGGATGTCTTCTCCCGCCCTCACGGTGAACTTCATCCGGCTCCCGGGGAGCGCCTCGTCATTGCTGCGTCCAGGGGCCAGAGCCATACCGATGGCGAACGTCATCACGGCGCGCGGCGGAACCGTGACGCGGTAGCGGAACTCCGCGGGTGCGGGCGCGATGAGACTACGACGGCCTTCCCCGCTCAACGTAACGAAAGACGGGTAGTCTTGCTCGAGCGGCGGCGCGATGATGAGGTAGGAGGCCTCGATGAGCTCCATGGGGGCCTCGCCGTCCGGCGCCCGGCACGCAAAGGAGAGCGAGATAGCGACGATGGCCCACGCGTGCCTCATGCGGTCACTGCGGCTCCGTCACACGAGCGTTTGGTGTGTGGAACGGCGAGGCATGTTCCGGCCCGACATAGCGGTCGTTGAGCTCGCGATGGAGATCACTCGTAGGGAAGCTCTCGTCCGCAGGGTACGGATAGCCGCTCATGCTGTGAAAGGGGAGCGGCTGCACCCGGTTCGGGCGCGCCGAGTTCAGATCCATGTCTTTGCCGAAGCCGTCAGCGAATGCCATGAAGCTTCGTTTCCAACCGGACGGCAGTGGCGGAAGGTGCTTCTCCGCGAATCGCATCCGAAGCTCATCACCGTGATGGGTAATGACATAGGCGTCGTCGATCTCGCTCACGAGCGGACGGACATCACCGTAGCGGGTGTAGTAGCCCTCGTGGGTTCCCCAGAGCTCCGTGCTCCGGATCCGATCATAGGTATAGAGCGACGGGGCGCGACCGTCCGGATCGTGCGCCTCGGGATAACCCAAAAATCCAAGCCGTGCCTCATCGGGAAGGAGCTCGGTCGTTCGAATGCGTTCGCTATCGACGCGCTTCGCGACGCGGATCTGATCCCAGTAGAGGCGCATGCTCGTCGTGATGCGCACCCAATGTTTGTCGCTGTCGACGAGGTCACCGAGATCCACGATCATCGTCTTGGGAAGCCCGGCGGGAAAGCCCATCTCCGGAAGCGCTTCGGTGAAGGCCCCGCTACCGTCTCCGACCTCGAGGTAAGGCGTCACGACGGTCGTGCCCGACTGAGACGCGGCCAGGTTCGAGCTCGAATCCGCATAGTCGACCCACCCATAGAGGAGCAGGACGTAGTCGCCGTCGTCATCGAGGTCGCCGAGATCGAGCGAAAGCGAGTGCGTCTCCGCATAGCCTTTGAACGGAAGCAGCGCGAAGTCGTCGGGGTAGAGCCGATCTCGCTCGACAACGAGCGAGGTCACATCGTTTCCCCGACCGTCCAGCGCCCGCACCGGCGCGGTGATGTTCTCGACGGGATAGAGCTCCGGTTCGGGGTAGGGAGGGTGCGGCATCAAGCGTTCGTTCGGAAAGACTTCGAGCTCAGCGGGGTGATCGACGACGAGGAGCGACGCTTGGTCGTAGATGATGACCTCCTCGAGCTGGTTCACGAAGCGGATCTCGTAAAAGCCGTCTTTCGGCTGTAGCGGAAAGGCCTCCATCTTGACGGTCTCGTTGGTATCCGGGCTGTTATAGCTTCCGGGAGCCAGCAGATTTCCGAAGGCGCTCCCACCGAGGAAGTCCGTGACGAATCGAATTCGCTCGCCATCCCACGCGTACAATATGGGGCACGACGTTCCTTTGCGGTTCAGCTCTTCGATCGAGGCAGTGACACCCCCGGAGACGTCCATCTCGATCTGCTTGACGCCTCCGGGCCACAAGAAACGCACATAGTCCACGGATTCACTATCACCGAGTCCGAAATGGAGCGGGAGCTCATTCTGCGAGAAGTAGCCGCTCGCCGATCTCACTTCGCGACGCGCGCTCGTCGGACCCGCTTTGATCTCGACTTTCGCCCCCAAGCCGTCCAGGTTGCTGCGCAGTCCGACCGCTCGGACCCGCACGAAATGATTCGCGTTTCCGCCATCGTTTCGGAAGAAGACGAGCTCACCGCGGTTGGTCGCGACCACCGCGTCGACGTCCCCGTCGGCGTCGACGTCGGACAGAGCAAGGGCACGACCGCCCCCGGCAACCTCCGTTGCGAGAGATTGCGCACGCACGTAGCCACCGCGCGTGTTGTCGTAATAAGCGAGGAGGGCGTCGCTCTCGTTGACGACCACCAGCAGATCCAGATCGGTATCGTTATCCGCGTCGACGAAGCTGGTCCCGAATCGGCCGCCGGGAGATCCGGCGCTCAGCAGCCCGGGAGAGAGAACGTCCGATCGGAAGCCGTCTCGCGTAGAGCCACGTAGCAAGTTGTTGAGTGCCGAGCCTTCCGCGGTGAGAAAAAGGTCGAAGCTTCCGTCGCGATCGAAGTCCGCGGAGTCGAGGCCTCGCATCCGAGACGACGTATCGAGTCGAAACGCCCGGCGACTCTCGGTGAACGTGCCCACACGGTCATTTGCGAACAAGAGTGCCGGCGCGCCGTCGTTCATGACGATGAAGTCGATGTCGCGATCTTCGTCCAGGTCCGAGAACAGGGCACCCAGGCTTCTCGACGCACCACCGGTCGTGCGAGTCTCGAGAGCGACGTCCGTGAACGAGCCGTCGCCGTTGTTCCGGTAGAGACGGTTGGGCGCCCCCGGAAGCCCATCCGGGACGGTGAGCTCCGACTCGCCCTCCGGGAACGTCCGGGCGGCGTAGTTCGAGACGTAGATATCCAGGTCTCCGTCGTGATCGACGTCCGCGAAGCTGGCGCTGACGGAGACATCGTCTCCGCGTACCGTCGGGCTCGGCGCGTCCTCGAAACGGCCCGAGCCGTCGTTCAGGTAGAGTGCGTTCGCCCCGATGCCGCTCAAATAAAGGTCGCTGTCACCGTCGTTGTCGACGTCACCCGCGACCACGCCGATGAATGCGCCCTCGGTCGGAAGTCCGCTCTCTTCCAAGGGCTCGAAGCGGTCCCCCGTATTGCGAAACACGAGAGGGGCGCCATCTCTTACGAAGAGAAGCTCCGACTTGCCGTCGCCGTCGAGATCGCGAAACGACAAACCCGTCCCCAAACGGGGCAAGAGGTGCGTCTGCAACCAGCTCGGATAGTCGTCCGCTTGTGTCACTCGCTCCGACAGCTCGGGAAACGCCTCGAGCGGCGGAAGTCGCAAGCCGGCGTCGTCCGTCGCCTCCACGAAGCGAACACCGGTGCCGACGACCGGCTCATCCGAAGCTTGCTGGAGAGTGGCCGCGGACGACTCGACCGCCTCCGCATAGCGACCGAGCTCGGTGTACTGGAGTCCGACCGATGCCTCTCCGGGAAACGCTTGCTTGAGCTCCCGAAACGTCATGAGCTCGTCGCGGCCCTCGTCACGACGGCCTTGCCGGATCAGGACGTTGCCAAGACTGAAATGCGCGGACTCGTTGGCCGGCTGAAGCCGAAGCGTCAGCCGCAGGCTCGCCTCCGCATCCTCGAGGCGTCCGAGATTCGCGTACAGCGTGCCGAGATAGTAGTGGGTCATCGAATCGAGCGGATCGATCTCGGCGACGCGCTCGAACGCCGTGACCGCCCGTTCCGTTTCGCCCATGAGCTTGTGCGTCAGCCCGAGGTTGTAGTGAACGTACGCACTGTCGGGAGACAGCGAGAGCGCACTGTTGAAGGAAGCGAGCGCCGCCTCGAAGTCCCGTTCGTTGAACAGTGAGATTCCGAGGTTGATATGGCCCGTCGCATCGTCCGGCCGCAGCGCGATGAACTGCGCGAAAGCGTCGGACGCTTCCGAGAACCGGAATTGCTCGAGAAGCGCCACACCGCGATTGGCGTGCACGAACGCGTCGTCCTGCGTGTTCCCCGGCTGGGCCACGATCGCGCCGAATACCATAAAGGCAACAATGGCAACAGTTTGGCAGAGTCGCTTCATATTTGGATTTAGACGCTCCGATTCA
>Ga0315338_1000972_pt1 | contig 44665 bp, 43 predicted proteins | sample ASW8metaG_FD_204518 | JGI IMG/M metagenome (GOLD analysis project Ga0315338, IMG submission 204518) | Ammonia-oxidizing marine archaeal communities from Monterey Bay, California, United States - ASW #8 | ecosystem: Environmental > Aquatic > Marine > Coastal | place: USA: California | collected... | reverse complement strand
CTTGGCAGAAGCACGCATATTACCTGATGACAAAACCGAGATTATTAACACACTCAATGAATGCAGGGCCAAATATACCTACGTGATCACCACGGGCGGCATTGGTCCCACTCATGATGACATCACAGCGGAATGTATCGCCACAGCCTTTAATCGCGATCTGGTACTTGATGAGGATGCAGTTACATGTCTGAGTCGCAGTGGTCGTGCCCTCAACCCGGCAAGGCTTAAGATGGCTCATGTACCAGAGGGAGCTAGTCTAATCGATAATTCTTTAAGTAATGCCCCAGGATTTAGGGTTGAAAATGTGTTCGTCCTAGCAGGAGTCCCAAGCGTAGCTCGAGCTATGTTCTCCACCTTTGCAGACGACCTAGGGATTGGCGGATCCATTTACTCCCGAAACGTCGACGTATTCTTGCCTGAGGGGGATATCGCGCAACCCTTAGAGGACCTTGCCCTGAAATATCCGGCAGTCGAAATAGGCAGCTATCCTTTCTTTCGAGATGGCTGCTATGGAGCTAATCTAGTCGTGCGCGGTATGGATGAGTCTGTTGTCGAAAAAGTGATTAGACTTGTTGTAGCTGATATGAGAAATCTGGGCGATGAGTCGAGTGTTGGCGAACCCAGCTAATGTCCTTGAGGAGCCAATTCAGTCCAGTACATAGCACTAAGCGCTCCTGCCCCAAGGACAGCAAACCCTCCAATCAGCGGTAGCACTGTGCCATCGTACAGCTGACCAATCAGTCCACCGAGCACTCCCGCAATTAGGGTCGTAAACGATCCAATGATAGCGGCGGCTAGCCCCGTCCGTTGACCGAACGGCTCCATAGCCATCGCGTTGAAGTTCCCAAAGACCATACCTAGACAGAAAAAAGTGCTGGCGCCCCATGACATCACTGTCCAAAGCGGTGGTTGACCTTGGATCATTACTGAAAATGTAAAAAAGACCGCAGACAGAACGCACAGCGCTTGCAGACTTCGCCACGAAAGCGTGCGCATGCCATACCGCATGACCAAGCGTGCATTTGTATAAGAGGCAGCTCCAAAAGAGGCTGAAAGTACACCAAAATAAATGGGGAACAGCCCTCCTAGGTCGAACTGAATCTGAAATATCTGCTGCGCCGAATTCAAGTAGCCCAGGAATGCCCCGAAGACGAGCCCGGCAGCCAAAGCGTATCCCAAAGCAGTGCGGTTAAAACACACCTCCTTTACAGCCTTAGCCATTGTCCCTAGTGCGAGTGGGGTGCGACGACTAGGTGGCAGGCTCTCAGGTTGACGTATGCCGAACCAAACGAATGTAATTATCGAAAGCGCAAGCAGGAGGCCAAAAATCATCCGCCAGTGTGCAACCAACAAAACTGCTTGTCCCAGGGCCGGCGCAACTGTTGGAACAATCACAAAAATGGTAACCACGAATGACGTAATTCTAGCCATCGCGCGCCCTTTGCAACGATCTCGTATCAAAGCCATGGTTATGATGCGAGGCCCAGCAGCACCGAATCCCTGAAGAAAACGACCACAGAGCATGACAGAATAATTCCAGGAGATACTCGAGAGAAGGCATCCTAGGATGAATAGGGTGAGACCCGCATAAATTCCAGGTTTGCGGCCAATTCGATCAGATAACGGACCATAAACTAACTGTCCTAATGCGACACCCAGAAACAATGCGGAGATGATTAACTGGTTATCGTTCTGTCGCTGTACACCAAGTTCCCTACCAATATCGGACAATGCTGGAAGCATGGCATCGATTGACAGCGCAACCAGAGACGTAAGCATAGCCATAAGCGAGACGAACTCGCCTAAGGGCAATTCTTTGTGATCGTTCACTGAATTCCGCGTCAGCGACTAGCTCGAAACGTAAAAATTAGGCCAGCCGCGACAGGCCCCCACCCAAACCAGGCGGGTGTTGCTTCAAGCCCAATCCACAATACTCCGGCTAGTAGAAGCACAGCGCCGACTACGAGTTCACTACTCACAACAGGAGCTTGTCGAACTGGCAATTTTTTAAGTTCAGACTTTGGAGAATTCTCCTCGTCCACTGCCTCCAGTACCTTACGCACGAACTGGTAGAGCGCATCTGGTAACAACATTAGATCCTCACTGATCTGAGGCCAGTTTTTTAGCAGGCGCTTCAAATGTTCTCGTGGGTCGGTCCGTTGCTGCATCCACTCCTGGAGAACGGGCTGCGCAGTTGCCCACAGATCAAGATTTGGATACAGCTGCCTCCCGAGCCCCTCGATATTTAGCAGGGTTTTCTGTAGTAACACGAGTTGTGGCTGTACCTCCATGTCAAACTGACGAGCCGTATCAAAGAGCTTCAGCAACACCACTCCAAATGAAATATCTTTTAACGGCTTGTTGAAGATAGGCTCACACACAGCGCGAATCGCGGCTTCCAGTTCTATTATCTGCGTATCTGCGGGGACCCAGCCAGAGTCCAAATGAAGCTGTGCGACACGCTTATAGTCTCGTTTGAAAAATGCGAGAAAATTTCCAGCGAGATAATGCTGATCTCGCGAACTTAGGCTGCCTACAATCCCAAAATCTACTGCTACATATCGAGGTTGTTTTGGATTCGACACGTCTACGAAAATGTTTCCAGGATGCATGTCAGCATGAAAAAGGTTGTGTTGAAAAACCTGCGTAAAGAAAATTGCAACTCCATTCTCAGCAAGACGCCGGATGTCGGTCCCAGCAGACTTCAGCCCTTCGATATCACTGATGGGGACTGCAGATATGCGTTCCATGGTAAGGACGTTGGATCGACAGTAATCCCAATACACCTCGGGCACGTAGAGCATGTCCGAGCCTTCAAAATTACGTTTTAGCTGAGCAGCGTTAGCGGCTTCACGTGTTAGGTCAAGCTCTTTTAGAAGGGTTTTCTCAAATTCACTAACAACCTCTACTGGCCTCAGGCGTTGCCCGTCTGACCAGTACCGTGCGGCGAGTTTCGCGATAGCGTAGAGCACGGTCAGATCCCGCTCAATCAATTCTCGAACTCGCGGCCTCAGAATCTTTACAACCACACTTTCTCCGCTGTGAAGTGTTGCACAGTGAACCTGCGCGACCGACGCAGCGGCCAAGGGCTCTTGCTGGAAGTCGGCAAAAAGCTCATTTACTTTCTTACCAAACGCATCGGTAAGGATTTTCAGCGCCTCTTCGGAAGAAAAGGGCGGTACCTGATCCTGCAACTTAGCTAGCTCGTCAGCAATATCCGTCGGCAAAAGATCCCGTCGTGTTGAAACGGCCTGACCGAACTTCACGAAAATAGGTCCGAGTTCTTCTAATGCTTCACGAATTCTTATGCCTAAAGGATCACGTCGTGATCGACCGCGAATCAGGTGAGAAAGCCAACCAACAGGACGAAACAAATGCGTTTCCCAAACAATCTCTTCAAGACCGTACCGGATTAGCGTTCGCTGAATAGCAAGCAGCCTTAAGACTAGTCTGAGCCGTCCCATGTTGCCCTGCCGTTGGTTCCCTTGAGAAACTTATCCACCCGTTGAGCTGTCCTGTCAGCATCCTCCCGAAGACGTTCAACCTCTCGGCTGAAGCTCTCAACCTCAACTCGTGGCGGTAATTGACGGATTTCCTCCTGGAGAAATTCCGATGTATCCATGGTGAGTGCATCTATGGCGCGGGTACCCCATCCTTTCATCCGTCGTATAGATCGCGCCATTTTATGAGCCACAATGTCCCCTACCAGATGGGACAGTTCTTCTTCTAAATCTGGCCGCGCAAGGCGTAATAACTCAGCGAACGCTTCAGCGGTTTGGATATCACCACTGAACTCAACGCCTGCCGCTCTGAAATCGGCCAAAGTCGATACATTCAGGAGACTTAGCAATGTTAAAGGTGTACCGGAGATTGTGGCAGTTGTGGCGACAATTGAATCACCACTAATCATGCTAACCTCGAGGCGGGTTTGTTCGGCGTCCAACTGCAAATTGATGTCGAAATTCCGAATATTTATGGCTAGACTTCGACCTGCCAACGCAAACAAACGATCCTGTGCAGTGGAAGATTCCTGAATGTGCTGGTTCAGCAAACTCTCTATCGCGGCTATCGATTGTTTTGTCATAATTTGACTAAAGCTTAAATCCGATGTGCAGGGAAACAATTCCACCGGACAGGTTGTAATACTCGCATCGCTCAAATCCCTGAGTAACCATCATCGTCTTTAACGTGTCTTGATCAGGATGAACGCGGATAGATTCTGCTAGATAGCGATAGCTGTCGGCGTCACCTACGATCAGACGCCCGAGTCTTGGCAAGACCTGGAAACTGTAGAAATCGTACGCAGACCCAAGCGGGGCCAATTTGGGTTTTGAAAACTCAAGAATTAACAACCGCCCCCCCGGTCTAAGCACTTTATACATAGCACCGAGCGCAGCCATTTTGTCCGTTACGTTTCTCAGTCCAAACCCGATGGTAACGCAATCGAATAAAGGAGTGTCCAGAGGCAACTTTTCTGCATCGGCTTGCAGGTAAGCAACGTTCCTCACCAAACCGGAGTCGATTAGCCGCGCGCGTCCCTTATCTAGCATACTGAAATTGATGTCTGTCACAACAACTCTTCCGGTGGAACCCACCTGCCGCGCCATGCCTTCGCTAAGGTCGCCACTCCCCGCAGCAACATCAAGCGCTGATCCCCCAAGTTGCAAGGCTGTTTTGGATAGTGCAAATCTTTTCCATGCTCGATGTAACCCCAAAGACATCAGATCGTTCATTAAATCGTAACGATCTGAGACAGAATCAAACACATCCCTCACACGGGATTGCTTCTCACCCCGAGGGATACGCTCGAAACCGAAATCAGTGAGTTCTTCAGGGTTTTTCTGGTTTTCTGCCATCCGTTTCCGCCAATCTTTGATGGCCCGCTTTATTCAGGCGCTCGAGATACCGCTGCCAATTAGCTTCATACCTAACACCTAGCTTGTAGAGCGTTGGCCACGTATAGAGTCCCGTATCATGTCCATCATCGAATACCAGTCTCACAGCATAGCGTCCGATGGGTTCGATTCGGTCGATGTTTACATCCTCCTTATCAAACACCAACACGCTTTCTCCTGCACCATGTCCCTGAACCTCCGCCGAGGGTGAGTGCACCCTCAGGTATTCGGCGGAAAACTCAAAGTGTGCCCCATCGGAGAATTTTGCCCATAATTGATGCGAGCGCTTGCGAAGCCTTAGTTCCGTTGGGTAAGGATCCGGTTTCGGTCCGCTCTCACTCAAAGTATGTACCGAGTTAAGTCTTCATTTTGGACGAGTTGACCCAGATGCTCATTGACGTAATCCGCGTCCACAGTCGCATCTTGCCCTCCTCTATCCGACGCCTCGAAAGAGATGGACTCCAGTAACCTTTCCAGAACTGTGTGCAAGCGTCTTGCGCCAATATTTTCGGTACGCTCATTCACATGAAAAGCAACTTCCGCGATCCTTTTAACTCCTGAGGTATCAAATTCAAGATTGACCTTCTCGGTTGCCATTAAGGCCGCATATTGTTCCGTCAGCGATGCGTCAGGCTCAGTTAAAATGCGTACGAAATCATCTGCACCTAGTGCATCCAGTTCTACACGTATGGGAAAACGTCCTTGCAATTCAGGGATAAGGTCCGAGGGTTTCGCGACATTAAACGCCCCGGATGCAATGAAAAGGATGTGGTCTGTTCGGACCATGCCGTAGCGCGTGCTCACTGTACAACCTTCGACTAACGGCAAAAGATCCCTCTGGACGCCTTCTCTTGAAACATCGGCACCCATAGTGTCAGAACGGCGAGCTACTTTATCAATCTCGTCGATAAATACGATGCCATTTTGCTCCACCGCGGTCAGTGCTTGCAGCTTGATTTCTTCCTCATTTATCATTCCTGACGCTTCTTCATCCGCCAGGACCTTCAGCGCATCACATACTTTTAGCTTTCTCACGTTCCGGCGCCCAGTGGAGAAATTTTGGAATAACCCTTGCAGCTGGTTGGTCATCTCCTCCATACCGGGTGGCGCCATAATCTCCACACCGACCCCTGGCGCCTGCACTTCAATCTCAATCTCACGCTGATCCAGCTCACCTTCTCGGAGCATCTTTCTGAAACGCTGCCGGGTATCACTATCATCATCGGGCTGCGATCCGGGTAATAGAGTGTCTAATAAACGATCCTCGGCCGAGTCCTGGGCACGGTGACTAACTTTTGAGATTGCATCCTCGCGGACCATTTTAACGGCCATGTCAGAGAGGTCGCGGATGATTGAGTCTACCTCCCGACCCACGTAACCAACCTCCGTGAACTTGGTCGCCTCCACCTTAATAAAGGGAGCTCTGGCAAGTCGGGCGAGTCGCCGAGATATCTCAGTCTTACCAACGCCGGTCGGGCCGATCATTAGAATATTTTTTGGAGTAATCTCACTACCGAGCGGTTCATCGACTTGAGACCGTCGCCAGCGATTACGCAACGCAATCGCAACGGCTCGCTTAGCTTCATCCTGCCCGACAATATGTTTGTCCAACTCCTGGACGATCTCTCTGGGCGTCATAGACATAGGGTACGCTCGTCGTTCTAGCAGCTGGCAGCAAACTTCACTACAGCTCTTCTATTGTGATCTCGTTGTTAGTGTAGACACAGATATCCCCCGCAATGGAGAGTGATTTTTCAACAATGCCACGCGCATCTAATTTAGTATTGTCTAATAACGCGCGCGCTGCTGCTTGACAGTAGGCACCACCGGAACCTATGGCCAAAAGGTCGTGTTCCGGCTCAATTACATCCCCGGTTCCAGAAATCAGTAACGACTGTGATTCATCGGCAACAAGAAGAAGAGCCTCTAGACGTCGCAACATCCGATCAGTGCGCCAATCTTTGGCCAGTTCTATGGCAGCACGGGTAAGATTCCCATACTGATCAAGTTTCTTCTCAAAATACTCGAACAGAGTAAAGGCGTCAGCAGTGCCTCCAGCAAAACCTGCTAAAACTTTTCCATCGTGTAAGCGACGAACCTTACGCGCGTTCCCCTTCATAACCTTGTCACCCAGGGTAACCTGACCGTCACCGCCGATGGCGACTCGTCCATTGCGTCGAACACAAATGATAGTTGTACCGTGAAAACTAGCCATATTTTTTGGGAAGCCTCTCGCAACAAAACCGCTAAGGGTATGAACTATCCGCCTGATCAGTCCTGGCGTTCCTCTGCCGTCCCCTTGTCATCCCGTCGCTGCGCCCGCGGATGAGCCTTATCGTATATCTGGGCGAGATGCTGAAAATCAAGATGAGTATAAGCCTGAGTTGTGGAGAGGCTGGCGTGTCCTAGCAGCTCCTGTACTGCTCGTAGATCGCCGCTAGATTCCAACATGTGGCTGGCGAAAGAATGCCTAAGCATATGCGGATGAACACCTACCGGAGCGCCCTGTTGCTGAGCCCACCGCTTCAGTCGTGACTGAACAGTCCTGGGGGCAAGCCGCGTACCCCGTCGACTGACAAACAGCGCAACTTCCTGGGGTTTTGCTACAGTCACCCGAACCACTATCCATGCTTCCAGTGCCTCCAAAGCGTACCGCCCTACAGGTAAAACCCGGACTTTATTGCCCTTGCCTGTTACGCGGACGGTCCGGTCCGGGAAATCGAGATCATTTAGGTCCACGCCGACGAGCTCAGCAAGTCTCAGCCCGGACGAATAAAACAGTTCAAGCATCGCACGATCCCTCACTGTTAGGTCGTCTTCCCCCGTAAGAGCGAGCAAACTCGCAACTTGGTCTGCATCCAGTGTTGCCGGCAGTCGTCGAGACGGTTTAGGAGCCCGCACACCAGAGGCTGGGTTAGATTTAATGATTCCCCCCCGAACCATGAATGCTAGGAAGCTCCGTATGGCAGATAACCGGCGGGCGATACTTCTAGGGCTGGAACCTCGCCGATGACATTCTGCAGCAAATTGGCGCACTGCATAGGAATCAATTGACTCAATCCCCAGCGATGTTTGTTCGCAGAAATTTTTTAATAAGCGCAGGTCGCGTCGATAAGCGTTAACAGTGTGTGGCGAGAGCTGCCGCTCCTTCTCCAGGTGCCATACAAACGCTTCAATATGTGTTTTAAGATCCGGCGGCATTCGGTCCGCTCGTTACTTGTACAACTGACTCCCCCACTAGCGCCACAGTGATTAGCTCGCCCAACCGACTCAGAAAATCCATGGCCTTCCCAGGGTGAAAGTAGTCTGGGTCCTGGCTTCCGATTATCAGAAAACCTAGCTCCACATTTTCTCCGAGAGGAATAAACGCAGCTGAATTGATCTCAGCCTCATTGTCCGCGAAAGCAAAGGTTTTCTGGCGACCGCGAAGTAATCCGCATCGGGGCTGACCAGACTTAAGAAAACTCGCAAACGGTTTGAGTCCAGCATCATTGCGATCAACAATTTTCACAAACCCTCCATCTGAAAGCGGCAGGTCCAAAGGTGAAGAAAACAGGACTAGCACGACCCGCTCTGCCAGAAAGTCTTCTTTTAGGCTGGTCTCAAGAATCTCCACCCGTTCTGCTCCACTCCTGGGTTCCATAAGCGTAACCGCGAGCTGATGAATCTTTTCTACAAGCGCATGGTTATTTTTGGCAATCGCTACAAAATCCTTGAGCTGCTGCTCAAGTTCGCTATTCCGCTGGCGGAGGATAGCGACCTGTCTCTCGACTAGTGATACAGCAGCACTCCCAGGTTGGTGGGTTAATTTAAGCCCCATCAGAAGATCAGAGCGCCGCTCGAAAAAGTTCGGGTGCCTGTAAATATACTCCGCGATCTCATCCTCTGAGAATGTTTCTTCGATAGCTGCCTCGTCCTTCTGCTGGCTCATAGCTCTATTCGTCCATCGAATACCCTAATCGCCGACCCAGACAACCATAATGGATGCCCCGGTCCTAACCACTTCACAATTAATGTGCCGCCGGTCAGCTCCACCTGCACATGATCCCCCACCAGGCCCCAGAGCCTGCTAACAGCAACCGCGGCGGCAGCCCCCGTCCCGCAAGACTGTGTTTCTCCAGCCCCACGTTCCAAAACACGTAACCGCACACGTGCCTCATCCCTCACCTCGAGGAAACTAACGTTCACCCCCTCCGGGAATAACGAGTGACTCTGAAGCTCAGGTCCCAGTATACCGACCGGAGCTGTGTCGACCGAATCCACCCGGATGACAGCATGGGGATTTCCTATGGAAACCGCGCCGAATTCCACACTCCCATTTTCCAGATCTAGCTGATAACGACCGGACTCTGAATTCGCCCGCAATGGCACACTTAGGGGGTCATAATTCGGTTCACCGAGATTAGCCGTCGCATCCCCGTTGGGCTCTAGCCTTACCTCCACATTCCCCGCCAAGCTCCCCAAAGTCAGGGTGGCACTTTCTTTATTACCTACTAGGTATCGGGCTACGCAACGGGCTCCGTTTCCGCATTGTTCAACCTCCGAGCCGTCAGCGTTGAATACCCGATAGAATGCCGCTAGCTCAGCCTGTTCTGATGTTTCCAAGACCAGCAGCTGGTCGAACCCGACCCCCCTGCATCTGTCTGCCCAGCCACGGACGACATTTCTGTCTGGCAAATCGACGCCTTCGGGCCAGCGGACGATCATAAAATCGTTGCCGGTACTGTGCATCTTTGTGAATTCCAGTTCCATAATGCTGGTAATGACCTTCGCTGGAGGTTAACTTGAGCGAGAGGATTATAGTGGATTCACCCGGCCCCAAACCCAAAGCTCACTTCAATGACCTGAGAACTTTTCTCTCCGAGCTCGAAGCACATGGGGAACTTAAGCGCATCGATGTACCGGTGGACCCCAATCTGGAACTTACCGAGGTATGTCGCCGGACCCTCGAACAAGGCGGCCCCGCCCTTTTGTTTACGCAACCGACCGGTGCCAAGGTCCCGATATTGGCGAACCTATTTGGCACACAGCAGAGAATTGCCACTGCCCTGGGTGCCGAGTCGACTATCGTATTTGAGGAACTCGGCCAACTACTCGCCTCGCTAAGAGCCCCGGAACCACCACGCGGACTAGGAGATGCATGGCAAAAACTGCCGCTAGTCAAAGAAATCCTAAATATGGCTCCTCGCCTCATCAAAAATGGGCCCTGTCAGGAGATTGTACTTGAGGGACAGGATGTGGATCTGACGACATGGCCTATTCAAACCTGTTGGCCAGGAGATGCTGGCCCTCTAATCACCTGGGGGTTAACAACGACCCTAAGGCCTGGGCGGGAGTCAGTGAATTCGCGACAGAACCTTGGGGTCTACCGCCAGCAGGTAATAGGCAGGAACAGAGTCATCATGCGGTGGCTCTCACATCGTGGCGGCGCCACCGACTTTGCGGCATGGCGCCAAGCAACTCCAAAGGAACCCTTTCCAGTAGCAGTCAGTATAGGTGCTGACCCCGCAACTTTATTAGCTGCTGTTACGCCGATACCGGATACTCTATCTGAGTATGCATTTGCTGGCCTTATGCGGGGAGCGCGGACGACGCTCACAACTTGTCTTGGATCAGACCTGAAAGTACCGGCCAACGCGGAAATAACGCTTGAAGGCTTTATCGCACCGGAGGACACGGCGGACGAAGGCCCGTTTGGAGATCACACCGGCTATTACAATGAGGTCGAGCGTTTTCCAGTAATGACCATTGAACGGATCACTCACCGCCGCAACCCCATTTATCACACAACGTATACCGGACGACCACCGGATGAACCTGCTATGTTGGGTTTGGCATTAAACGATGTTTTTGTCCCCATACTGAAAACCCAGTTTCCCGAGATCGTAGATTTCTATCTCCCCAGCGAAGCCTGCTCTTATCGCATCGCGGTCGTCAGCATCCGAAAGCAATATCCTGGCCATGCCCGGCGTATCATGTTTGGTATTTGGTCTTTCCTGCGCCAGTTCCTCTATACGAAGCTAGTTATTGTCGTCGACGACGATATTGACCCCCGCAACTGGACAGATGTCATTTGGGCGATAAGCACACGAATGGACCCAGTACGAGATACTCAACTGGCAGAATCCACGCCGATAGATTACCTAGATTTCGCGTCCCCGGTTGCCGGTTTGGGAGGAAAGATGGGATTCGATGCTACCAATAAGTGGCCGGGCGAGACCGAGCGCCGCTGGGGGACTCCCATAGAGATGAATGCGGAAATTGTCGCGCGCGTAGACGAGTTATGGGATCAGCTTGGCATCAACTCGTCGTCACCAGGGAATGGACATTTGTCATAAGCCTGGCTACTTTAATGGTCTCGCACAACTGCGGCTTCTCTTTAAAAAAATAACAACCTGGGCATATACCTTGGGAGAATCGATGAGACACATACTAGTAACTAACGCCAAAGGCGGATGCGGCAAGAGTACTATTGCAACCAATCTCGCAGCCTATTACGCGTCAGAAGGATATGAGACCACTCTGGCAGACTATGACCCCCAGGCTTCTGCGCTCAGTTGGCTCGATGAGCGCCCTAAGGACAAGGCACCGATCACGGGATTAGCGGCCTTTGATGACGGTCTACGTCATATACCCCGCAGCACGGAATATTTAATTATCGACGCCCCCGCCCGGTCTCATGGCCCGGAACTCACGGCACTAGTGAATCATGCCGAAACGATTATTGTGCCTATCTTACCTTCACCGATTGATATGAAAGCCGGTGCTGAGTTCATTACCGAACTGCTGAAGAAAGGCAAAATAGCAAATAAAAAAGCGAAGGTTGCCGCGGTAGCTAGTCGAGTGAAAGAAAATACTTTGATTTTCGAAGAATTGGATGCCTACCTTGAGCACCTAAAGGTTCCTTACATCGCGATACTTCGGGAAGCACAAAACTATATTCGTGCCTACCAACGAGGCTTAGGTATTCACGAGCTACCTCCCTACCTAGCATGGCCAGACTGGGAACAATGGGACCCGCTTATTGGGTGGTTGGATTCACGACGCTCTCGGCCTCGGTAGACAGCGCAGGCGCATCTAGCGCGGGCAGTTCTTCGGCGGCGCCCGTCATCAACCCCAGACCAGACTGAAATGCCAGTGCAGCGTTATCTTCTTCACCGAAGTGGTTGAGAAGACGACCGTACAAAGCATACGCATCTGCTCTAGGAACCATGGAAAGACTGGATTCAAGATAACTACGGGCCTTGCCCCAAAGCTCTAGTCCCATGCACAGTCTCGCTGCCGTAAGTAATAGTGCACCATCTTCAGCGTGGACCTTGAGCCACTCCTCTGCTCGTCGTAACTGTTTTTCCGTGTCGCCTCCCCGAATACGTCCATAGGCGAGAACCAGATTTTCATCCCACTTTCTTTTCAGCGCACTTCGTACTTCTTTCTCTGCGTCAGCACTGCGACCAAGCGTACTCAGCGCCATTGCATGGAGCGCGATGAGTCGCGGCGCTTTGCGCAATGGTGACGGTAATTGTGTCCAGACACGCTCTAAATCATCATGGGTAATGCCGGACCGGGCCGAGTAAACCTCCAGCGCCGAGGCAGATAATCCCTCTAGTTCACTGGCATCCAATCGTGCATCGCCGAGCTGGGGCAGCAATGCAATGAGATGATCCCAGTCCTCTAGCGCCTGATAAATCTTGGCGAGTAAGGCAAGAGCTACAGGGTGATTCGTGTGGACTTCTTGGATCCGGCTCAACGTAGCCAAAGCCCGTTCAAACTCTTCGTGCTCCAGTTGCAACTCAGCTTGTGTTAAGAGGACGGCAATTTCTGCCTCAGGCATTTCTTCATATGCGAGTTTTAGCCAATCATCACGACGCCCATCGGAGCCCTGCAGCTGAGCAGCTCGAGCTGCCATAAGATAGTTAATCAGCGGAGCATCCGTGCCTCGGAGGCTCTGCGCCAAAAGACGTTCACCCTTTGACCAATCACCCTCAGCGATATGAATCAGTCCTTGAGTTAACTTCTCGCCGGCTCGTCTAACACGTCGTTCAGCAACTGCTTTCCCGAGCCGGCGGGGGGCGCGCCACAACGCGACCAACGCTCGGACACCTGCGTATGCCGCCGCTAGCGCAAACAACAATGCTGGAATGGACATCTCAACGACGTAACCCAGAAAGTTGATCATTACATAGCCACGATCTTGTAACAGGAAGTGTGCGGCAAGCGCGCCGAGAAATACGGCCATTAGACCCCATAGTCCAACACGCATCAGCCTTCTCCATCCGGAAGACTACGCAAAAGATTTAGAGAACCGCTGATGTCGGGACGTGCCGGATCGACTTCTAGACGCAAAAGTTCTTCGATAAGCATCGTTGCACTTTCAACCGCGGGATTGGATCTTTCAAACTCCCTGATCAGCAATGCCCTAGCTGCATTCAAACTGACCTGGAAGACTTCCGCCTGACCTTGTAGCAGCCCCAGCCTTGCCATCTCTAGTTCTAGTTCGAGCCGCCTACGCACCAACACCTGCTCCTCCACTGCAAGCACTCGGTACAATGAACCGTCACCACGTTCAACACTAATCATCCCTGCGATAGCCTGTTTTAGACTCAGCCAGATCCTGTCCAACCCAGGCTCAGCACTCTCAAGCATTTCTTCATCGGTTATGGGGTTCGTCGGCACAACAGCACCCAGCGGTAACGACTCAACTCCGTCAGCAAGTCGTGCGAGGCTGTAACTCAAGCCTTCTATGTCAGGTAACTGCACACCACGAAGTGCCTGCAATTCTTCGTAGATCAGCTGACGCACCCCACTGAAAGATGGGCTTCCCAACTCGAGCAACTTGCCGTCGGCAAACTCCAGAGCATCAATTGCATTCTGCCAACGACCACCCAAAGTCAGTTCTGTGTTGGCGGCCGATAAATAGTATTCCGCCTCCGCTCGCAACCATCGGCGTTTAGCATCGGCAGATGTTCCTTGTACGGCGTTGACTCGCTCCTCCAGCAAACGGAGTCGCTCGGGCAGTTCCTCTAGGCGTCTATTCATACCTCGCGCAACATCAAGCGCAAGTTCATCGGATTCCTGGAGAGCCTCTACACTATCCCCTATGGAGTCGGTAAGGCTTAGGATGCTGGCCCGGACATCCTGGATGAAAACTGCGGAATCAGAATCAGCCTGATCCAGGGCAACGTGTAACTGGCGGTATTGCCACCAGAGAACCCCCGACGCTGACGCGGCTAAAAAGGCAACCGCCAACGCGAAAAACCCAACTATGTAGAGTCCTTTGCCCATCCTTTGTGGCTCAGGTGTCTCGCTAGCGGACACTATGTCAGAACCCTTCGGCTCATCCGCAGCACCGCCTCTCGTGGCGGAGGAATTAATAGGCACCTTCCCTGCGCAGCTCTTGGAAATTCATCGGCGCACACATTAGATCCGAAATCCCGGAAAATATCCCGTACCAACCGAAATAAGTGAGCCTCTCCCGCGGCTCCCGTGTGAACACGAGCGGACGCGCCGCCCAGGGCTCAGTGTAGTACGTCGGATCATAGAGAATCATCCGAACCTCGAGCGTATCGGCATCGATTCTTCTGAATCGCTCCTCTATTCGCGCCTCGAAGCTCTTCACGTGACCCGTCGTGTCCAACCAGGCACGATCATCCAAGCCGACAGTATTGACCACGAGCTCGTCACCCTGCCACTCGGCAACCGAGTGCCCGTACCACGACGGCCCGATGTTATCCATGTTCTCTGTGGATGGAATCTCGCGCCCGTCCATCCAGAACTCCCGTAACGTCCGCTCCCGCTGCAGAAGCTTCAGCACACGATCCTCTAAATGAATGATCTCGAACATTCGAACAACATTGTCGTACATCGTGCGAGGAAATCCGCGCGGATTGCAGATGAAACTCGGATCGTTCGAAAATGCAGGATCATCCACGGCTGGCACACGCACGTCAGTCGTCACCGTAGGGATGTTCTGCCTGTAACGCTGGAGCCCTTCGGACGTAACGGGTGGCATGTCTGGTCCGAAAGCAATCGTATCAGTATCGTGCCCCTGGTAGTCGGTACCCGCATACCACACGCCGGACAAGTCACGCGGATCATACCCGGACTCCTGCGCCAGCACGGGCGAAAGCACGAGCAGGACAATAAATAGGCTAGATGATCTCGTTCCGCGTCGTCTCATGATTCTTCTCCGCACGAATCAGATTATGTTACGCGCCTACCGAGGGTATCATGTTCCGTTTCTGGAGACTTTTAATGGGGTCGTTTTCCCCCCACTAATTCTAAACTTTGATAACCACGCGGTAATAAAATGACTGAAAAATCCGATCGCCCCACACTGGACGAGTTGGCTAAACAGCTGGTTGACTCTGTGCCAGGCAACTTAAAATCCATGGGTGAGGACATGGAGCGTAATTTCAAATCTCTTCTGCAATCAGCGCTAAGCCGAATGGATCTGGTTACCCGGGAGGAGTTCGACGTACAGATGGCTGTATTGAGTAGGACACGAGAAAAATTGGAGGCCCTGGAAACTAGGCTGACAGAACTCGAAAGCGACCCCACGGACTGATCAAGAAAGCACGCAGTGAACCATTCCCTTTGAGGCTCAATGTATTACGATATGATCCGCCTGCATCTACAGGGAGCCACGTTTGAATAGACAGGATCGACGCTTTTATGACAGCTTCATGCTGATAGTTGGCATTTTTGTCGGACTGATTTTAGGCGTCATATTCATGAAGGCTTTTACTGGGGGGGGTAGTAACGATGCCGCTATGAACGCGCATCCGTCAACAGAAATGATAGTTGAGGGCCGGAGGACAGAGACGGGTAGCTTTATGCCGCCTAATCGCGGACACCTTAGTTTCGACAGCAACAAGATTCCCAGAGCCCTTCATTTAGCGTTGATCAAAACTCTGTAATTAAAAACACACGCGTGATTCTGCACCAGCACCCACCACTGTCACAAACGGAACGATGAAACGCAAAGCTGCCTTTTTGCTTGGATTAGCACTCGCAAGTACGGTCGTTCCACAGTCCACCGCCCAAGAATCCGGATACCCGCCTGATTTGCTGCAGCGTGTTCGCGAGGCGTCAACATACATTCCCGGGCCGCGCCCGGAATCTGTCAACTTCATAAAGTTTGCGGAAAGCCACCGAACCTATGCCGCAATTATAGAAGGCGGTAGTGATGAGCCATTCATTTCCGCGCGCACGGCCTTTCAGGCCGTTTACCCCAACGGCTTCATCATGATTGATGCTGGAATGGATGAGACAGTTCACCGATTCTATGGTTTCGGTCGAGATGAACCCTACTGGCAGGATCGAAACGATATTGTGCAGTCCGCCCTGCGACAGGCAAATATGATCGTGGTTACCCACGAACACGGTGACCATGTAGCAGGTGTACTGCAGGGTTCTCATCGCACAGAGATCGCGCAGAAGACCATATTGACGCGCGCGCAGGTAATCACTTTGATCGATTCGCCCCAACTTCCCGAGATTCAGCTTACCGAAGAACTAGCCCAAGATTACATCGTAGTCGATTACGATGAGTTGCTACCTGTAGCGCCCGGAATGGTGCTCATCAGCGCCCCCGGTCATACCCCGGGTCACCAGATGGTATACATCCAGCTTGAGACCGGTACCGAGTACCTTCTTGTCGGCGACATCGGCTGGTCCATTGACAACATAACCGAGAGAAGACTCCGGCCTGAAGCGACTATGAACCGAATTGGCGAAGACCCTCAAGCACTGATGTCACAACTTAACTGGTTGAATGGATTGCTTGCAGAGAAAATTTTCGTGATTCCCTCACACGATGACGTTTTGCTGACAGTTTTCTCCGGGGAAGGCCTCCTCGGTAATGGACTCACACTTCGCTAGCTAGGCAGGCGCGCCTACTTGATGGGCGGTTGCGGCAACTCTGACTCGCCGTGCTCCATAATCAACGTGCAGTCCAATGTGTACCAAGGCACATCTATCAACGGGTCTACAGAATGTGTTTCTTCGTGACGCTCATATCTCGCTATGAGCGCCTCAGTGACTCCGAACTGAGCATCGGTGTCGAGTTTCTCGTCATCGTCTGAGAAAATCTGTGAGATCAGTGTTTTAAAACCTTCCTTGAAAGCTAACGCATGGAAGTGTGCTGGTCGGAAGGGATGGCGATTTTGCGCTGCTAGCAACTTTCCAACTATACCGTCCGTCGGTATCGGATAGCCGGAAGGCTTAATGGAACTGAACCAGACGCGGCCTGTTTCGTCGGTGGTGAGCTTACCACGCAAATTCATGTCGCTCTGTGTCGGGTCTTGGCTCTCGTAGAGACCAACCGTGGACGCATGCCAGACATCAACCTCAACACCCTCAAGCGGGGATCCCTCTGTGTCCACATAACACAGGTCAACGAATATCCTGGCCCCTGGCGTTTCCGAACGAACGATTGACTCTCCATTTTCTGTGCTTGGCGAATTTAGCCGCCAAAAAGGGCCAAGCATTGACTGGCTGGTCTCAGTCTGACCATTGTTCCCGTTGTTCAGCAGGCACACCAGAGAAGAGACTCCCAAGGACCCTGCCATTAACACCATCTCGTTATGGGTATCAGTTTTCTGCTGACCTATATCGTTGAGAAGCTCTGTTGCTGCTCGAAATTCCTTCTCTGTCAACTCGACGTCCCGGATGAATCCGTGTAGATGCTCAATGAGCGCGATCATGATCTTTCGAAGCCGAGGGTCTGTGGTCCGCTCCATGACTTCAAGAACGGCCCGCGTAACGTCTTTCTCGTTTTTAATAATCATCGAATTTTCCCGCGCGCATCAGGCGCTCTATCGCACACTTCGTAGCACCGGCATGACAACCAGCCAGGTCCACATACGCACACTTGGGGCCGCAAGATTGACGCCGAGTTCGCGATAAATCGCGCCGTCGAGATCAATCCTATCGGTTGATTCTCGCTCAACCATCCACCAGCCCCATTTTTCTTTCAGAGCTATATCCGACGCTGTAACTATGGGAAATCTATTTCCTGAAGAGCGCAGTCGGTCAAGAAGACTTAGCGCTCCTCACGAGGTCTAGCCTCATTTACCCGCAGCGCTCGTCCGCCAACATCTTTTTCATTTAGTTGCGCCACAGCAGCTTCGCCCTCAGCCTGATTAGGCATCTCAACGAATCCAAAGCCCCTGGATCGCCCCGTTTCCCGATCCATTAGGATCTTTACGGAAGAAACTTCACCGAATTCCGCAAACGCATCCTGCAGTTCGGATTCTTCTAATGTATAGGATAAATTTCCGACATAAATATTCATCAAAACGAACTCTCTCGCCGTTTTTCTTCTGATTCAAAGTGCCTCGATCAACAACGTAAAACCGAGCCATCCGACTAGCAACTGATCCTGGCCCTATAAAAGGCGCATTTTCAGTAGGCCACCACCGTACGCGCCTCTTCGTGCGCTACTGCCACTGTACGGGTGAGTCAAGAAAGGGTCAATATCGAGTATTAATGTTCACTGACAAATAGGCCGCTCTTCTTATCTGCCTCGCTGCATGACATGAGTCAATTTAATTAATCAACTAGCTCGCGCAATTCCAAAACGTGCAGTTCCACTTCCTCGCCTATCATGTCCTGCTCATAGTCGATGTAAATCAGTGTGGGGTATCCAAGCGCCTGTTCGTAGCTAACACGAACAGTCGCCTCACGCTCCAAAGCACGGGCTATTAGCAAAAATAAATCATCAACTGTTCTGAACCAGTCATATTTCTCAGAGGGAACGGGAATTTCATTGAGATAATTCTCACGGTCGTACCGAACCCCAATGATATTACCTTCGTGGACAGTAACGATGGTGTCAGACGGCATGTCGCGATGGCATAAACAGACTTTCTGATACCGGTATTCGTAGTTCGATACATTAGCGGTTTCCCAACGATTCCGATTGCTATCCAACTCTGCATTCCCAAATGCCACATTCAGCGAGATCGTGCCCATGAGCAAAAACATAAGTAATAAGCACGGCGAATAAATTGAATATTTCATGAATGGAAACGGGAAATCACTCGGTTCGACTTGTAACCTCAATAAGATGGTAGCCAAACTGCGTTTTTACCGGCCCCTGAACCTCGTTGACTGTCGCACTAAACACGACTGAGTCAAACTCCTGAACCATCTGACCTGGACTGAAGGACCCAAGATCACCACCCCGTTGTCCGGAAGGACAGGTAGAGTGTTCTTGAGCGAGTGCCGAGAAATCTGCACCATCTGCTATCTGCTCCTTAAGTTGTTCACAGAATTCCTCATTCTCAACCAGTATGTGTCTCGCAGTCGCCTGTGCCATGGTTACGTCCTCTGTAAAATTCAAAATAGCTTTTGTTCACGTTACACATTCTGTCAGGGTTTTGCTACGAGATATTAACGCTGGGGTCTAAACACAAGACTAAGGTTATTAGCCGGCATCTCGATCACGGCATCTAAAAATAATCCGACCCGCTCACCAAGTCTTTCAATATCTTCCAGATCCCGTATTCCCCAATCTGGATTTTGTTCTCTAAGGCGTTCGTCGAATGCCGCATTGCTTGGGGCGGTGTGTGTTCCGGAGCGACAATAAGGCCCATACATAAACAATATGCCACCCTCAGATAGAATGTGTTTCACGCCATGAATAAGCGCTCGCGTCGCTTTCCAGGGCGCAACATGAATCATATTGATACATATAACTGCATTCGCCTCACTAACCGGCCAAGGATTATCCAAAACATCCAGATTTAAAGGCGTCCTTACGTTTTCTAACCCGGAATCCCGTATCCGTTTCTCGATTGATTTGCGAAATTCGACATCTGGGTCAGACGGTAACCAGGTAAGTTCACCGAGGTTTTTAGCGAAGTGAATCACATGCTGACCTGTACCACTAGCAACTTCCACTACTAGACCTCTCGTCGGAAGAGTATTTTGAAGCACTGCAAGAATGGGTTCTTTGTTGCGGTCAGCTGCGGGAATATTCCAGAGCCCATTAGAATCTTTTTCACCGTACGGCTTTGTCATATCTACATACGAAACATTCTCATGCCGCCTCCGATCGATACGAGCTCTTAGAGCCCCGGCGCGCTGTATATGGAAAAGCATTTTTTAGCACGCGCACTTCATCCTCGAAAATATTCCCTTCGTTCATTGGCGCACCATATAGCTCATCTCCTCACTCTGAAATTAGCGCTGTTAAGGAGCGGGCAGGTCTAGCCACGACGCCCCTTCTACTCAGCCTCTAAAGAATAAACCTGCCGCCTTAAAAGATAGCAGAATCACAAAGCAGAAGAGCCCCGTCGTAGTGATAGCCATGATCCATCTGAAACCTCGCGCAACCCGGACCCTAATCCTGTCCATCAAGCCCGCCGCCGAATTGAATGCTGGTGCAGGAGTAGAAAATGCTTGACTTACTACAATTAGACTGAGCACCCACAGCAAAAGGACAATGGAACTGAGCGCGTACGTTTGATCGTCCGTCGGTTCCGACCAAAATATAGTGCCGAGAAAAACTAGGATGGCAAACGTCGCCAAACACCACAATAATTTACGATAGGCGTGGAGACGGCGGCCAAGAACACTGTAAAATCTAAGCATGTCCTCGTATCGTTAATGATCATCTAAGGTCGGTGGGGCAAAGCAGCTCGGGTGTGAAGCTGTTCTGCCTAGCCATACCATCCGGCTATTGAGACTTCTACCAACGAATCTCCTCTTTATACCCAGCTTAGCGTCAACGAATTTTATGGAGCTCTACTAAGCTCCAGCGAATTATGTCCAATGACGCGGAGCGCTTCTTGAAGTTGGGTGTCATCACCCGGCGTAATATCGCTGCCTGGACCCCGATACCGCTGTGTCGCATTTTGTGCAGATACCGCGTAATCGGGTTTTATTCCCGTGCCGTTAATAGCTCGCCCGGATGGGGTGAGGTAATGTGAGGTTGTTAGTTTGAGTGCGCGGCCATCCGAAAGTGGAATTATAGTTTGTACTGACCCTTTCCCATAAGTCTGCTCACCCACGATACGTGCGCGATGATGATCTTTAAGAGCCCCGGCTACGATCTCCGAAGCAGAAGCAGATCCCCTGTTGACAAGAACAGCAACCGCTATGCCCGAGAAAATATCACCAGGATTCGCATATTCTTCGAATCGCGCCTCTTGAATACGCCCTTTGCCACGGACGATGAGTCCACGCTCTAGAAACACATCCGCCACTTCAACTGCCGCATCCAACACGCCCCCGGGATTATTACGCATATCAAGTACTACACCTCGCAGCTCTTGCTGATCAACTAACTCCCGAGCGACAGCTTCCAGCTCGGCTCCTGTGTTGTCAGTGAACCCATTGAGTCGGATGTACCCGTATCCGTCGCCAAGGTACTCAGCCTGAACCGTCTTCACATATATCGGTGCTCGGGTTAGGGCAAAGTGCAGAGATTCATCCGCCCCCTCCCGCATGACATCAAGACTCACAGGCGTTCCAGGCCGCCCGCGCATTCTGGTGATGGTTATCGCAGTATTTTGTGTGTCTACAGCAACATCATCAACTGCGATCACGACATCACCGGGAAGGATGCCAGCACGCTGCGCCGGCGTATCATCCAATGGTGCAACCACTCTAACTTCACCCTCTTCAAGGCTGATGTCGAGCCCGATCCCAACGTATTGGCCAGTTGTACTTATCCGTACGTCCTCGTAATCATCCTCACCGAGAAGCCGGGAATGACTGTCGAGATCTTTTAGCATTCCCTCAATAGCGTTATCGATAAGTTCCTCATCTTCCAGCGCATCCACGTACTCCTCGCGGATTCTCATGATAACTTCGGCTAGCAGCTGGGCCTGCTCAACAGGAGCGGAGTTGTTGGCGATCTCGCTGCGCTTCTGCTGCTCATCGAGCAGGTAGCTGCTCATGGACGCCATGAGCCCGAACACAGAGCTCCCCAACAAGATCAGAATAACTTTGACTTTCAAAGACATACGTTAAAAATAATTGCTGAATTTAAACTCAGCACCTTAGCATAGGCAGAGGAATGGTTGAATCTTGCTCTACGGCAAGTATCTACCTTTGTGTCCTTGGGACCATCCAGGGTCGAGGATCTATAGGCTCACCATTCCGGCGTATCTCAAAATGTAGCGCGTTGCGAGACTGGCCTCCTGAATCGCCGACCTGCGCGATAACTTCTCCAGGAACCACCCAGTCCCCCAGCTCCTTTAGGATAGTTTCATTATGTCCGTAAAGACTCATGTAAGCATCGCCGTGATCGACAATCACTAAAAGACCTAAGCCGGGTAACCAATCCGCATACACAACGCGACCATGATATACCGTCCTAACAGGTGTGCCGGCTGGGGCGCCCATGATGACGCCATTCCATCTAAGCTGATCTCCCGCCCGAGCGTCACCATAATCGTTGATTACGGAACCAGAAATTGGCCAAGGCAATTCGCCTTTTACATTACCGAAGCGCAGATTCGGATTGCCGAGGGCCCCCACTATGAGCCCCCCAAGTTCCACTACGAGTTGAGTAAGCCGCCTTTCCTCTTCACGCAAACGTTGAATATTATCGTCCGCGTTAACAATCTCCCGCTCTATTCGTGCAATCAACAGCTGGCGCTCGTCGCGTGCATGGCCTAGCGCCGCAAGCTCTCTAGTCTGCGTCTTTTCTAAATCCACCAACTCCTCAGCCGCACGCTCGCTGCTACGCATCAACCTGAGCAAGGCCTCGATCTCAATATTTACTGCTATGACCCGTTCACTCCGCGCTTGATTAAGATGGTCGTAATAAATCATCGCTCGCCCAAGACGGGCAGGATTTTCTTGATTGAGTAATAGCTTCAGCCATTCCTGGCGCCCAGCAAAGTAGTTTGCGCGTACTTGCTCAGCCAGTGCTCCGCGCTCTACAGCCAACCGAGCTCTTGCCTCTAAGGTATCCTCTTCCAGCTCCCCGACTCGTTCTCGCTGCACGCCCAAATCTTGTTGGACAATCCTAAGTTCGCTGATACTAGCCGAAATTTCTAGTTCCGATGATCTAAGAGCGCGGTACCCCGCATTTCTTTCCACATGCTGCTGCACCAGACGGCTTTCCAGCGCACGTATCTCCTCGCGCACTGCCTCCAGAGCTTGTTCCTCAGAACTCTGGGCTGCTACAGGCGCTAAAACTGCTCCCCACAGCAGGGGGACGATACATAGTGCGAGCTGGATTCGGCCACTATTTCGAGTCATAGCATTGAGCAGTCTAGCCTGTGATTTGTCGAAATGCCCGGCTGCTATAATGCCGCGCCGCGGGCGCTAGGCTCCGGCGGAGAGATTCATGGACCAGTTGGTCGACTTTGCGGATAACAATAAACTATTGGCACTAGGGCTCCTGGCCTCCTGGGCGGCTGTCATGTTTTACGAGCTCAGACTGAAAGCAACAACAATTTCTCAAGTTTCGCCTGCAGACGCTGTCCGTGTCATTAACAAAGGCGCTATGATTATTGACGTGCGTTCCATCGATGCTTACGAGTCGGGCCGTATCGTTAACGCCCGGAACATCACATTAGAAGCTCTTGAGACCGGCCAGGGTGTCCACAAAAACAAGAATAAGTTTTTATTGGCCGTTTGCGAAAATGGCATGACCTCGGGCAAAGCCGCCAATGTATTGCGCAAAGCAGGATTTGAAAACGTATTCAGCTTGAAGGGTGGATTGAAACAGTGGCGCTCAGAAAACCTGCCACTAGTAAAATGAATGACCACGACCCGAAAACAAGCTGTATCATTCTCTATTCTTCACCACTTTGTGGCTATTGTGCTGCCGCGAAACGGTTGCTTAACAGCAAAGGTGCTGATTTTTTTGAGATTAATGTACTTTTCAACACAGAACGGCGTGAACAAATGATAAAGCTGAGCGGGCGGCGAACAGTTCCGCAAATTTTTATTGGTGGACAACACGTTGGCGGCTACGCTGAACTTAGTGAATTAGATAATAACGGCGAGCTAAATACATTACTGGCAGAAGCGGTCTGACTCTATTGCGATCACATTTAGATCCTGATTTGGTCTCTAGGCCGCGGGAGTTCTGAGATATATGGCAGAAAAAGCTCCGGTAGATGATTCTAACAAGCAGTTGTTACTACAAAAAATTTACATTAAGGATTGTTCCTTCGAGTCACCTCGTGCGCCCGAGATATTCAAAGGAAACCTCACACCTCAAACGCAATTGAATATTAAGTCCAGCGCTAAAGAGGTGGGTACCGATACACAGGAGGTCACTCTAACGTTAAGCGTAGAAGCCAAAGATCAAGAAAAGACTCTCTTTTTAGTAGAACTTGAGCAGGCCGGAGTTTTTCTTATGCAAGGGTACACCGAGGAAGAACGGAAAATGCTCATTGGGAGTTACTGCCCAGGCGCTCTTTATCCCTTCGCGCGAGAGGCTATATCCGATATGGTCACGCGTGGCGGGTTCCCACAGTTGCTGCTTCAGCCAATAAATTTTGATGCTCTATACGCTCAAGCAGTGCAGGAGCGTCTTAAGGGCAACGGTGAAGAGGGAGCGGAAGCTCCTAAAGGCACACACTAACCACCACGTATTAGGTAGGTTCAATTAACACAATTAACCGCATTGCAGTCTTAGGGTCGGGCTCGTGGGGTACCGCACTTGCCATCCAATTCGCTCGCACAGGACGCCCTACGGTGATGTGGGGCATCGAACAATCCGAGATCAGGGCTATGGCGCAGGCACGATGTAACACAGCTTACCTGCCAGAAGCTAGTTTTCCCGATGCATTACAGGTCACCACAAATTTGGATGAAGCGCTAGCGAGTGCCGAAGATGTGCTGATCGTTGTTCCCAGTCATGCGTTTCGAGAAACACTACAGCGCCTAAAATCCTCATCGCTACCCCTAAAACACCTGGCGTGGGCTACGAAAGGCTTTGAGACGAAAACGGGAAAATTGCCGCATCAAATTGCTACGGAAGTACTCGGCCCAAATTTGCAAACTGCCGTAATCTCTGGGCCTACTTTTGCGGCGGAGGTGGCTGCCGGACTGCCGAGCGCCGTCTCGATAGCCTCTACGGACAAAGAAAATGCGCAGCGGCTTGCAGAAGCCATTAGTACTGATACGTTCCGCGCCTATATTGCCGAAGATATCATTGGGGTAGAAGTCGGCGGTGCAACCAAAAACGTTCTCGCAATCGGTGCAGGGATATCTGATGGCCTGGGTTTCGGTGCTAACACGCGCAGCTTCCTGGTGACACGCGGGCTCATGGAGATGACTAGGCTCGGCCTTGCGTTGGGGGCACGGAAAGATACTTTCATGGGTCTTTCTGGAATGGGTGACCTCGTATTGACCTGCACTGACGACCAATCGCGAAACCGCCGCTTCGGCCTAGGGCTCGCAAAAGGAGCTGCGGCGGACGAAGTGCGTAAAGCCATTGGACAGGTCGTAGAAGGTTTCTATGCGGCGAGTGCGGTATTCAGTGTTGCCCAACGGCTTAGAGTCGAAATGCCTATCGTGGAGCAAATCTACAAGGTCATCTACGAGGGAGTGTCCCCGCGCGAAGCTGTCACTACCTTGATGCGACGACCGTTGACGCCTGAGTAAGGTCAATGCTCCCCTGCTGTAGCGAGCGTGGATAGCTCACAATGTAATCCTATGTTATTCCACGACTAACCGTACGAATAAGCTTAGGCGGAGTATGATTTTGGGGGGCTACGCATTTTTAACAGGACCCTGAAAGCCAGTTTGTCGCCACGCTTCATAGAGCACCACAGCTGCTGCATTGGACAGATTCAAACTACGATTTCCCTCACGCAATGGAATCCGGAGAATCCTTTGCGTCGGCAGCACTGCAAGCACCCCGGGCGGCAACCCACGTGTTTCTGGCCCTAATAGGAATGCGTCGCCTGCAAGAAAAGCCTCGCTAAAGAATGACCGTTCTGCTTTGGTGCTTAAAGCAAACAGGCGTTTTGGCTGAAGCGTCTTTAAGCAAGCATCTAGCGAAACGTATTCTGAGACACGCACAAGTTCGCGGTAGTCAAGGCCCGCTCTTCGCAAACTGCGTTCCTCCATTTCAAAGCCCAGCGGATGTACGAGGTGTAGAGCAGCGCCAACATTCGCACAAAGACGGATAATATTGCCTGTATTTGGAGGGATTTCTGGCTGGTACAAAATTAAGTGGAACACTGTACTGTTCTATGGTCTTAATGGTCGCGCTCCGACATAATGGCACGATCACGATGCCAACGCCCCTAATAAGATGAGTTCCCGCCTCGCTCTGAAATTCTGCAGCCTCAAGCTGTCTTCCCCCATCGTGCTGTTGTCGGGTTGTGTTGGGTTTGGGGAGGAATACACCCGAGTAGAAGGCTTCTCGAACGAGGATGTTGGGGCCGTAGTACTGAAAGGAACTACCTTGCAACCGCGTTTGGGAAACCCGCCCCACAGACTCTGGGAGACTCCGTCGGGCATGCTAAACGCAATCGGGTTACAGAACCCCGGAATTGACAAAGTAGTTACAGAAATTCTGCCGTCACTGGATTTCTCTGAAACCTGTTTTATTGCGAACGTCTGTGGATCAACGATTGATGAGTACGCCGAAGTCACACGACGATTTGATGATTCTCCAATCGACGCCATGGAAATAAACATTTCCTGTCCAAATGTTAAAGAAGGTGGTGTCGCTTTTGGCAACTATCCGGATATGTCAGCACGCGTCGTCGAGGCCTGCCGAGATGTCACAGATAAACCCCTAATTACGAAATTATCCCCCAACCAAACAGATATCGCCGCGAACGCTAGGGCGTGCATTGAAGCTGGCTCAGATGCCCTAGCAGTCATCAACACCATTATGGGCATGGCCATCGACGTCGAGACCCAGCGACCAATAATCGGGAACGTGCAGGGCGGTCTTTCAGGCCCCGCTATTCGCCCTGTTGCTCTGCTCAAAGTTCACCAGGTCTACGAAGTGGCGGGGCCAAAAGGAATCCCCATCCTAGGACAAGGTGGCATCGAGACAGCAACCGATGCTATCGAATTTCTATTGGCCGGAGCTACGACTATAGGACTAGGTACGGCACTTTTCTATGATCCTCTGGCTGCGAAAAAGATTAACTCCGGGATAGAAGACTACCTAGGGCGTCATGGTTTCAGTTCCGTCGCAGACCTCACTGGCCAGCTTAATTTAAGTGATATGCAGAACACCCCAGCAAACGGCTGAAATGGCTTAACGCATGTGGAGTTCCACTACATCTGTATCCGATAGCAGGTGCTCAGGCCCAACTTGCTGCCCGTCGAAAACATCGGAGCCCCAAGCGCGAGCGTATTTCAATCCTCCGGCAATGTCTTTGTGCACAAGTCGCGCAACATCCAAAACAGTTGCACCTTGGCGAACAGTGAATGGACGATCCATTTCTGGAGGCTTTCCAGGCGTTTTAGTGTAAACACGCACAATTTGAAGGCCACGAAACAATAACGGCCCTATGTGGCTAAGACCTTCTCCAGTCACCGCGGATGTTGTTAGCGTGGGAAACCGCACCCCGAGGAGCTCCTTTAAGACTGTAACCTCCTCTGGATCAGGATCTGCGTCGGCTTTATTGGCGACGAGAAGCGTTGGAAGATAGACCCGAAATGGGTCAAGTTCATCTTCCACAGTCCGACCTATCTCCACGTCAAGTCCCGGCCATTGTTCGACCAAAGTGATGCGCTTTTCTTCCAACAGTGTGATTACGGCCTCAACATGATCTGTACATTCGGGGTCAGAAATATCGAGAACCAGTAACGCAGCGTCTGCCGGCTGCAACGCATTCGCAAACCAACTTTCCATATAGTCGGTTGAGACAGGTGGCAAATCGACAAGCTGAAAACTCACGTCCTCAAATATCAGCATTCCTGGCATGGGTTCATGGGTTGTGCGCGGGTAGGGACCAACGCTTGCTCTGGATCCAGTCAGCTTAGCGTGCAAACTGGACTTACCAGAATTTGGGGGACCAAGCAGTGCAATCTGGGCAGCGCCCTCCTGACGCACGCTGTGAACAGGACCTGACCGTTTAGCGCCTTTCTTAGGCCCTGATAGCTCGTCGGAAAGTTGCTTTATCCGGCTCTTAATGTCGGCCTGTAAGTGTTCGGTGCCTTTGTGCTTTGGAATAGTGCGCAGCATTTCCTTCAAACACGCTAGTCGTTCCTGCTCATCTCGGGCGCTACGAAACGCTTGCTCGGCTTTCTTGTAGTCTGGACTCAGATTTGCGGGCATAACATCCTCTTATCATTAATTATGCATCAGTAGGCTATCATCTACTTGCCGAGTGCCGCAGTCTGGTGTATCAGAACCAGAGCAATGCTATCCGAGTTCCTTTTTGAACATTTATCCAACCGCCATCGTGTCAGAACATGCTTCAATCTCGCAGGAAGCCGAGATTGATCCGTGTACGGTAGTCAAATCTCGCGCGTGGGCCATCGGTAGCTACGGCAACGTGATCATAGGCTCTGACAACTACATTCAGTGCGGGGGCACACTGGCCAGTGCGCCCCAGGACTATAACTACAAAAACGGGCACACGAAACTTGTCGTCGGAGATTACAAATGAATGTAGTTCGAGCAGCTGTGATTGGGGCAGGACATCTAGGCAAGCTTCACGCGAAAAAATACACGCTCATCGAGAATGTTGATCTGATTGCGGTTTGTGATCTGAATCGGAAAACAGGTACGGCTGTTGCACGCGCTTGCGATACAACCTTCCTTAAAGATCATTGTGAATTAATTGGCAAAATTGATGCGGTGACAATCGCTACTGATACCTCCACGCACTTCGAACTAGCACGCTTTTTTCTAGAAAATGGCGTGCACGTACTGGTAGAGAAACCGATGACTACAACCAGCGCGGAGGGACGTGTTCTGACCGCACTTGCGGAAAAAAATGATCTCCGATTACAGGTAGGACACGTAGAGCGTTTTAACCCAGCTCTTATCTCGGCCCGAGAAAAGCTGGGGACTGTTCAGTTCATAGAATGCCACCGTCTAGCGCCGTTCAAAAAACGCGGCGCGGACGTGGATGTGGTCTTAGATCTCATGATCCATGATCTGGACGTGATCCTCTCCCTGATCCTTGGTAAGCCTTGTAGTATCTCGGCGGTGGGGATCTCTGTAATCACAGAGACCGCTGATATAGCAAACGCTAGAATAGAGTTTGACACAGGCGCGATTGCCAATGTAACGGCATCACGAGTATCCACCAGCACCCAACGTAAATTTCGCATTTTCCACGAAGGGCAGTATTTGTCTATTGACTTCGGCGAAGGAGAAGTTCAATTGGTGTCCCAGAGCGATACAACAGACGGGGATCGGCAAGCGCTGAAGGAACAAAGGTGGAGTTTAGAAAAAGGGGACGCGTTACTGGCGGAAACCCAAGCTTTCATCAAAGCCATTCGGACGCATTCGCCCTGCCTGGTTAGCGGCGACGACGGTGTTGTCGCATTGGAGCTCGCTGAAAACATCATCACGGATATGAAAAAACGAGTCTTCTGAGACTGCGCTGTGAATCAATCGACGCGAGTTTTGCCTATCATTTTTAGCGAGAATCCAGGCCCAATTCTTTTATTTTACGAGTCAACGTATTGCGACCCCATCCAAGCAACTTAGCGGCTTCAAGACGTTTTCCATGAGCGTAACGTAACGTTGTTTTGATAAGAGTACGCTCGAACGCTGGGAGAGCCTCTGCGAGCAACGGGTTTTGGGGCGCAGATGAAAGCTGGCCCTCAGCCCACTCTGCAAGCACTGCCGTCCATTCCACGTCTGCATGCATCGCAGCGTCGCCCATTACCTCAGAAAAATCTATCGCGGCAATTTCGGAGCCGGCCGCCGCAACCGTTAAACGCCTACACATGTTCACCAACTCACGCACGTTGCCTGGCCACCCATAATCCAACATGAGTGCTGCCGCATCACTACTCAGGATTTTGGGAGGAACATCTAATTCCCTGGCTGCTTGTTCAAAATAAACACTCGCAAGAGCCGAAATATCTTCTCTACGGGCACGCAGCGGGGGAACGTCTATCCGCATCACATTAAGGCGGTGAAACAAATCTTCTCGAAAGATCCCCGCAGCAACTGCCGCGCCTAAGTTCTGATTTGTAGCAGCAATCACTCTCACGTCAACCCGGACAGGTGTCTGCCCACCTACACGAAAAAACTCGCTCTCAGCAAGAACACGTAATAAGCGGGTCTGGAGTTCAGATGGCATATCGCCGATTTCATCCAAAAATAAGGTGCCACCATCTGACTGTTCGAACCGCCCAATTCGGCGCTGGTTCGCCCCAGTAAAAGAACCTTTCTCGTGCCCGAACAATTCTGATTCCATTAACTCTGGGGTAATAGCAGATGTGTTCAGCGCCACGAAAGGATCTTCAGCACGCGGTGAGTTCTCGTGCAACGCACGGGCTACAAGCTCCTTCCCGGTCCCAGATTCACCAGTAATGAGTACCGTCATACTGGAACGTGACAGCCGACCGATCGCACGAAAGACTTCCTGCATCGCAGGGGCCTGGCCAATGATACGCGGGCTCCGCGGAACTCCATCTGGAGTGGTCAACTCGCCTCTTTGCCGCGCAGCTCTGGAGATCAGTTGCACAGCTTTGTCAATATCGAACGGCTTCGGTAGGTATTCAAAAGCACCGCCCTGATAAGCAGAAACCGCACTGTCCAAATCAGAATGTGCGGTAATAACGATTACAGGGATGCCGCTGTTTCGCACGGTCAACTGTTCCATAAGCTCTATCCCAGTCATGTCCGGCATACGTATATCTGTAACGATTACATCAGGCTTTTCCCGGTTCAGCGCTCGAAAAAAAGACTCTCCCGACTCGAAACAACGGGGCAACATTTGTGCTTGCTTAAGTGCCTGCTCTAAAACCCAGCGCACTGATTCATCATCGTCGACAACCCACACCGAAAGCCCCCGCATCGCCATTAGAATGAGCTTCCCGGGGAGTTGGTTACGGGTAACATCACTTGGAAAACCGTTTCACCAGGACGACTCCTAAACTCAATAAGGCCACCGTTACGACTGACAAGATCCTGCGCAATGGTTAGACCTAGCCCAGACCCGGTCGGGCGGCCTGTGACCAGGGGATAAAAAATAGTTTCCCACAACTCCTCCGGGATACCCGGCCCAGTGTCTTCTACTTCGGCGGACAAAACCAACCGATGTTGCTCTCCGCCTAAAGTGTAGTTACTGAGTGCTCGCGTCCTGAAAGTAAGAGTGCCTTTCGAGCTAATAGCCTGAAGACCATTCTTGGCAAGATTCAAAAACGCCTGAATTAGCTGGGCACGATCAGCCGTGGTCAGAGGCAGACTTGGGTCATAATCTCGCTTCAGCTGAACACTTTTAGGCTTCTCCGCGTCAATGAGTTGCGCAACATGTTCCGTAACCTCATGCAAATTGAAAACCTCTATCTTAGACTGGCCACCCGCCTCTAAAATGCCATCGACTAGTGATGCCAAACGATCCGCTTCCTCAATAATCACGTTCGTGTAAGCTTGCATGGCGTCGTCAGGCAACTGCCTAGCGAGAAGCTGGGCTGCACCGCGCAATCCGCCAAGCGGGTTTTTTACTTCATGAGCAAGCTGGCTGATGATTCGTCGGCTTACACGTCGTTGCGTAACTAGCTCAGCCTCACGTCGAATCTGTCGATCCCGCTCAGCATCCAACAACTCCAACAGCAAAGCGCCGTTTCCTTCCAGTGGCGCCGCTCGAAAATCTAAAAGAGTTTCTCGTTCCCCAACGCGGACTGCAACCTCCCGCACACCATAGATCAGCTCAGTATTCACCGCGCGCTGACACAAAGTCACTAGTTCATCGGAAGGTATAAAAAAATCCCGAATCGATCGGTTGACTGTTTGGCGCCGACTGACACCGAGAAGGTTTTCAGCAGCAGAGTTTAAATCGACTACATTTAGCTGCGAGTCCAGGACGACAACAGCGGTCGTGAGACCCTGAAGAATCTCATCTGAACTAGGCGTCCGCCGAATGCGTGGCGATAAGCGAGCTCGCCCTAGACCACGATCCTCAGAAAGGAAATCAGAATGAGGCACTGTTACTTCTCCAAGCTTAGCGCCGAATTTTTAGCTCTGCCAAGAGTAATGGGCGGGATTTTAAAATCCCGCCACATTTTTTACTTAATAAGTCTACCTGTCTCCAGCCCGCTCAGAGACTGTAATACATGGCAAACTCAACCGGATGTGTCGTTTTCCTAAGTCTCGTCACATCAGCAGATTTGAGCTCAATATAGGCATCAATACAGTCGCTTGTTAGTACATCGCCTGCTGTTAAAAAGTCTCTATCAGCATCTAGTGCGTTTAGCGCCTCTTCAAAAGAAAAAGCGACCGTCGGTAGCGAGCGCTCGTTAGCTTCTGCTAAAGCAAATAAATCATCGTCCGTAGCATCACCGGGATGAATCTTATTTTGTATGCCATCCAACCCAGCCATAAGCATGGCCGTGAAGCCGAAGTAGGGATTCATCGTTGAATCTGGGAAACGAACTTCTATTCGTCTCGCCTTAGAATTCGCTACATATGGAACCCGGATTGAGGCAGAGCGGTTACGTGCCGAATAAGCTAAAAACGTTGGCGCCTCAAACCCAGGAACGAGCCGTTTGTAGCTATTGGTAGATGCGTTAGTGAAAGCGTTTATCGCTTTTGCATGCTTTAAAATACCACCAATATAGAACAATGCTGTTTCTGACAACCCACTGTACTCATCGCCACTAAACAGGTTTTTTCCATCTTTTACTAATGACTGATGAACATGCGCACCGTTTCCGTTGTCATCTACCAAGGGTTTGGGCATAAACGTCGCTGTTTTTCCATATGAATGAGCAACGTTCATAACTACATACTTGAGAATTTGGACAGCGTCCGCTTTTTTAACAAGGCTGTCGAAAATCACCCCAATCTCTGCTTGCCCGGCAGTTGCTACCTCGTGGTGATGAACCTCTGTGGTAAGCCCCATTTCCTCCAGGGCAAGGCACATGCTGGATCGAATGTCATGCATTGAGTCAACTGGGGGTACGGGAAAGTAACCGCCTTTCACGCCGGGCCGGTGACCAATATTGCCGTCCTCATATTCCTTTCCGGAGTGCCAGGCCCCCTCCATAGACTCAACGGCATAGGACGCTCCCTGCATACTATCGTCCCAACGAACATCATCAAATACGAAAAACTCATTCTCAGGACCAAAGAAAGCATCGTCAGCAATGCCAGTAGAACGCATATGTGCTTCAGCGCGCTTTGCCGCTGATCGCGGGCAGCGCTCATATCCCTCCATAGTCATAGGCTCCACAACATCACAGCGCAAATTGACAGTAGACTCTTCAGAAAAAAGATCCATCACCGCGGTAGGAGTGTCGGGCATTAAAATCATGTCCGACTCATGAATGGGCTTCCATCCATTGATAGAAGAGCCATCAAACATTTTTCCTTCTTCAAAAAACTGTTTATCAATGACATGGCTGGGAACGGTGACATGCTGTTCTTTCCCTCGCGTATCAGTGAAACGCAGGTCTATGAACTTCACGTTCTTTTCCTTGATTAGTTTGAGAATATCCGCAGACGACATCGCTTTTCTCCGTTGGTACCCGTAGTCGAGTGTGCTTTTTGGTTTTAAGAAAGTCTAAGTCAGACCGGAAGCTGTTCGCCTAAATCACGCTCTTGACTTAGTTTTCAGAAACTTACTATTTTCAGTATTTGTACCCGCTCGCGAGCTGGCCTAAGCTATTATTTTGAACTGGCTGAGCTTCGTCACCCCAGAGTACAGTGCCCCAGGATGGTGCGAAGCCCCCCTATAATGCCTTAGTTGCGGGTGTAAGGGGAGGGTTTCGGAGGAATTCGGATGCCCTGGTCACGAGGCCGATGGACATATGCCTGTGTGCTGCATCAGCCACCCTTTGCTGGAGGCCGGAGATAATTATGGATGCTATGGAGAAACTGGGCTCGCTCGCAAAACGAAGAGGATTCATCTTTCCCTCCAGTGAGATTTACGGGGGCTTGAACGGTTGCTGGGACTACGGTCCTCTCGGCGTTGAGCTAAAACGCAATGTCAAGGAAGTATGGTGGCAAGACATGATTAGCCACCATGACAATACGCTGGTTACTGGCAACGCTCCTGCTCCTTTCTCCATGGTTGGTCTGGATAGTGCCATCTTGATGAATCCCCGCGTATGGGAAGCCAGTGGCCACGTCGGAGGATTTAATGACCCCATGGTTGATTGCCGGGAAACACGCAGTCGCTACCGCGCGGATCAACTAGTGGTTTTTGGTCTAACTACTGCCGATACCACCGACAACGAAATAGACACAGCTGAGTTGCTATTCGCATCCCCTGGAGAAATAGGCATAACTCCAAAAGAAGCCCTTGTAGCTCCCCATCGCAAACGCATCACAAAGCTCGCGAAGGGCCTTGGTGATTACCGAATCATCCCGGTCCCGGATGCGTTGCTTAATGAGACGCTGCGCGCTAAAACTCTTGCGCCCGGCGCAAAAGAACCTGGCACCCTCACGACGCCACGAGCATTTAACCTGATGTTCAAAACCCACGTGGGTGCCTTAGAAAACAGCTCGAATGTTACCTATCTGCGACCGGAAACGGCCCAGGGCATCTTCATGAATTTTAAGAACGTTTGTGATACGTCGCGGGTCAGAATACCCTTCGGCATTGGACAAATCGGCAAAGCGTTTCGGAATGAAATCAATCCTCGCAACTTTACCTTTCGCAGTCGCGAGTTTGAACAGATGGAAATTGAGTTTTTCTGTCGCGAGGATGAAGCAAGCGATTGGTACCAATATTGGCGAGACCGTCGGTTTAAATGGTATGTCGACTTGGGCCTCGATACTACAAAACTTCGCCTGCGCGAACATAGTTCCGGGGAATTAGCTCACTATGCGGCAGCCTGTGCAGATGTAGAGTACGCTTTTCCCTTTGGTATTAGCGAACTTGAAGGGATTGCAAATCGGACGGACTTCGATCTTCGCCAACACATGGACTCAAGTGGCAAAGATCTCCGCTACTTTGACGACCAGGAGCCAAGTGAAAAGAATCGTCGCTTTCTACCCTACGTTATCGAGCCCTCAGCGGGCGCTGATCGAGCTACGCTCGCCTTTCTCTGCGATGCCTACTCAGAGGACGAGGTCGGCGGAGAAATGCGCACTGTCTTGAAGCTTCACCCTAGACTTGCACCAATCAAAGCAGCCGTGTTCCCCCTTACGAAGAAAGATGGCTTGCCCGAGCAAGCACTAGCTTTATACCGTGACTTGCGTTCTCAGATAACTACGTTTTACGACGAAAAAGGCAACATAGGGCGTCGGTATCGCCGCCAGGATGAAGCTGGCACACCCTTTTGCATCACCATTGATAGCGAGACGCTGAGTGACGAAACCGTCACGATACGTGAGCGTGATACGTGTGAGCAGATACGCGTACCTATGGTTGACGTCCTCGATCACATCACTGAACGCGTGAAGGGCTGACCTAGGGCAGCGCGCGCTGAGGCACTATCGGAATCCCAATGCCGGGTACACAGAAATTCGTCATTTTGGACCGCGACGGAGTTATCAATCACGACTCCGCTGATTACATCAAAACTCCCGCAGAATGGGTGCCTCTGGACGGAAGTCTAGAAGCTATTGCCGCACTAAACCGCGCAGGATTCAAAATTGCTGTAATAACAAATCAGTCGGGCGTCGGGCGAGGACTGCTTTCTGAAGCCGCGCTAGATCAGATTCATTCCAAAATGCTCGAGGCCATTGGAAAAGCTGGGGGAAACATTGCTGGTATTTACTATTGTCCACATAGACCAGATGACGGGTGTCATTGCCGAAAACCAGCGACCGGTATGCTAATGAAGTTAGAAGAGGAGCTCGATTTTCCGCTCACCGGTACGCCTCTAATCGGTGATACTGCCGCTGATATGAAGCTTGCTCAACGAGTAGGTGCCCGCCCCATACTGGTCCGGACGGGATACGGCGCAGATGCGTCAGCAGAACTGTGTGCTTCCGTAGAAGTTTACCCTGACCTGGCCAGCGCAGCTGCAGTATTGTTGGCGGAACCGCCGATATGAACTCCTTGCGCCAGTGGGTGGGATCAATCCTTTTTACCTTGTATCTCTTCATGTCGTTGCCACTGTACGCATCCTGGATTTTATTGATGGCGCCGTTTTCGAACCGTAAACAAAGTATGCGTGTTGCTGTCGCCTGGGCCGATTCTGTTCTTTACATGCTTCGGAAACTTTGTCGACTAGACTATGAAGTTGAAGGCAAACATTTCCTGCAAGAAAACACTATCGTACTTATGAAACATTCTTCTGCCTGGGAAACCATTGCCCAGTGGGTAATCTTTCCAGAACAAACATGGGTCATAAAACGAGAGTTAATGTGGGCACCCTTTCTAGGTTGGGCGCTTACTGTTTTCCAGCCCATTGCCATAAACCGTCGTGCGGGGCGCAGCGCCGTGGAGCAGGTGCTTGAACAGGGCCGTGTGCGGCTGGATGAGGGGCTTTGGGTCATTATCTTTCCAGAAGGCACCCGGGTGCCCCGCGGTGATTCCCGCCCTTACGGCTTAAGCGGTGCGCTGCTGGCTACATCATGCGAGCGGCCCATTATTCCTGTGGCTCACAATGCGGGAGATTTTTGGCCCCGTCGCGGTTGGTTAAAACACCCGGGCACGGTACGTGTCGTAGTTGGGGCTCCCATCGCGAGCGTTAACCGGTCGCCGCGCGACATCAATGAAGATGTGCGGTCATGGATTGAATCTACACTCATGGAAATCACCGAACCACACATACCAGAATAGCTGCATCCATGCCGCACCGAGATACAGCGGATAGCTTTTGAGACCCCTCTCAACGCGATTCTCGTCTCGCGCTACTCTCCCTCCTGTGAGGGTTGCTGCGGGTGTTTAGACGTCCAAGTTGGCAGCTTCCAGAGCATTGCGCTCAATGAAGTGCCGCCTAGGTTCAACTTGATCCCCCATTAACGTCGAAAAAATATCATCAGCTGCCACCCCATCCTCTATTCGTACCTGCGTCAGCCGTCTGGTTTCAGGGTTAACTGTGGTTTCCCACAACTGGTCCGGGTTCATCTCTCCCAAACCTTTATATCGCTGGATGCTCTGACTCTGTTTAGCCTGTTCCATCAGCCAATCGATCGCTTCCGGAAAGGTGGCCACATCGGCACGCTGCTTGCCGCGCATTACGTAGGATCCAGGCTCCATGAGCCCCTTTAGTTCGGCTCCGATCGCTGCAATGCGCTCATACTCGGGGGAGTTGAAGAAACCTTTGTGTATAACTTTTCTTACCGTAAGGCCGTGATGATCCCTTTCCACGACTAGAGTCGCGTCTTCTTCTACTGAAGTTTCGAAGTGCACCCGATAGCGTGGCCCGCTACCATTGAGGATTGAGAGTCGCTTTTCAAGACCCTTTGACCACTTCTCAAACGCCGAAGCATTCTCTACCTCAGTCTCTACAATCCTTGGCAACCACATCATAGCCCTAAGAACGCCTTCATCGTATCGGCGTCCCCACCGTTCAATGATGGATTTAATTTCCATATATTGCAGGGCCAGCCGCTCTAATTCCTCTCCTTGGATAGCCGGGGCCTCTGGGTTCACGTGCAGCTCAGCTTTATCTAGTGCGCTTCTTAATAACAAACTGTTGAGTTCATCATCATCTTTTACGTAATACTCTTCTTTTCCGCGCTTAACTTTGTAGAGCGGCGGTTGGGCAATAAACACGTGCCCACGCTTAATAAGTTCTTCCATCTCCCGATAGAAAAACGTAAGAAGCAACGTCCGAATATGTGAGCCGTCCACGTCCGCATCCGTCATGATAATGATGCGGTGATACCTCAAACTGTCGGGATCGAAGTCTGCACGGCCTATCCCGCATCCTAAGGCAGTAATCAGGGCGCCTACTTCCGCTGATTGCAACATCTTATCGAAGCGCGCCTTCTCAACGTTCAGAATCTTGCCTTTCAGGGGCAGAATTGCCTGGGTGCGTCGATCACGGCCCTGTTTTGCAGACCCTCCTGCTGAATCACCCTCCACAAGAAAGAGTTCTGATAAAGCCGGATCTTTCTCCTGACAGTCAGCTAGTTTTCCTGGCAACCCGGCGCCGTCGAGCGCGCCTTTACGCCGCGTCATCTCGCGCGCCTTACGGGCCGCCTCCCTAGCACGTGCGGCATCTATAATCTTGCCAACAACCGCCTTCGCTTCGGAAGGGTGCTCAAGAAGAAAATCCTCCAAGTGTGCTCCCACCATTGATTCGACGGCGCCCTTCACCTCCGAGGAGACCAACTTGTCTTTGGTCTGGGATGAAAACTTTGGGTCCGGCAATTTTACTGAGAGAACAGCTGTTAGGCCTTCTCGGGCGTCGTCGCCAGTCGTGGAGACTTTCGCCTTACGACTGATACCTTCGCGTTCAATGTACGCGTTCAATGTGCGCGTGAGCGCAGCACGAAATCCAGCAAGATGAGTACCACCATCCCGCTGTGGAATATTATTTGTATAGCAGAACATGCGTTCCTGATACCCATCATTCCACTGTAATGCTAGCTCTACCTGTACGTCGCCCCGTGTTTCCTGAAAATGCAGTATTGAGGGGTGGATGGTTGTCCTATTTCGATTTAGGTACTCCGCAAACGCTTTAATACCACCTTGAAACTGAAAAACGTCCGTACGTTCGTCTCTTTCATCCTTTAGTGTGATGCGAACGCCGGAATTCAAAAAAGATAGTTCTCTCAAGCGCTTAGCTAGAATATCGTATTCAAACTCAATGTTAGAAAACACTTCGCGGCTAGGCTTGAAGTAAACAGTTGTCCCAGTACAATCGGTGTCACCGATCGCCGCTATAGGATTATCTGGCTCTCCCATACGATAACGCTGCTCATAGACGCTCCCCGCTCGGTAAATAGTCAACACTAGCTGTTCGGATAGTGCATTGACCACTGAAACGCCCACACCATGTAGCCCGCCTGACACCTTGTATGAATCATCGTCGAATTTCCCTCCCGCATGGAGGACAGTCATGATCACCTCCGCTGCGGAGCGGCCTTCTTCGGGATGAATGTCCACAGGAACTCCACGGCCATCGTCGGTAACCGTAACGGACTCCTCCGGGTGAATGGTGACTGTTATATCACTGCAAAATCCTGCTAAGGCCTCGTCAATAGAGTTATCCACCACCTCAAAAACCATATGGTGAAGACCCGTGCCGTCATCGGTGTCACCGATGTACATACCGGGTCGTTTGCGGACCGCTTCAAGCCCGCGTAACACTTTGATATTACTAGAGGTATAGTCGTCCTGACTCATGCTCAAATCCGTGTTCGGCAGAACCGGACTATTGTACCACCGATAAGACCTTTCCTTGTTCCACGTGGAACACCGAGCATCCTGACGCAGGAGGTAAAATGGAGTCCTCAAGACCTGTTAGTACTTGTTGAACCGGTAGCTCATCCAGCACCGAAATCAAAGCGCCTAAAGAGTTCTTATCCAGCTCTGCCACAGGATCATCCACTAACAGGATACCCCCGTCATCTCGATTGGAAGCGAAAACCCGTATTTGTGCCAGTACCAATCCGGCAGCTATAAGTTTTTGCTGGCCTCGTGAAACCTCCTCTCGGACCTCTCTAGTACCAAGACTAACCACTAAGTCAGCTCGGTGCGGGCCCACTTGTGTAACGCCGATAGCGCTATCTTTATCAGAGGAGGCTTCTAGAGCTTCTTTAAAGGACTGACCCTTACGCCAACCTTTACGGTAAGCAATCTCCAATGGGTAGCCTAACAACACTTCTCCCAGCCCTACCAGCGCATCGGCTAACTCACTTACATAGTGCGAACGGGCTTGATCGATTACCAGGCCTGCTTCCAAGAGACTTTCATCCCAACTAGCTTCCCCGCTATGTGTTTTTAAGGCCTTGTTGCGCTGACCAAGAATCCGCCGATACCTGCGGCAGGCCGACAAATAGTCCTGTTTCACGTGAAACACCCCCCAGTCCAAAAACTGGCGCCGGGTTTTAGGTCCTCCCTCAATTAAGGTATGCATATTTGGCTCAATTACATGGATGGGTAGCAGACAGGCCAAAGCAGACATCCCTGGAGCTGGTTTGCCGTCTAACCTAAGCTCTAATCCACCAGTGCTGCGCCCCACACCCAAATGATGCGTTATACCCCCTAGTTCCAGCTCACCATAAATAGCAAAACTCTCCTGTCCATGTTGGATCAGTCGACGGCTTTGCCGGGTGCGAAATGACCGCCCTCGGCCCAAAAGATATATGGTCTCAAGAAGACTAGTCTTCCCCGCTCCGTTAGGACCAAAAATGTAGGTTCTCTTAGAATTGAGCGACAGGTCTACTTTGGATAGACAGCGGAAGGAGTGAATCCGTACCTGATTAAGCGGCACGTGCGGCCCGATATTTCTTAAATGTCCTATAAGCGCATAGGCATAACCACAAATTTAGCGTTCTCTGTGGTTGGCCCTTTAATTAGACAGCTGGAATTCGCATCACTGAGCCCCAACTGAACCTGGTCTTCGTCTACAGCACTCAGAGCATCTAGTAAATAATTGACGTTGAACCCAATTTCCATGCTTGCCCCATTATACTCAACCTCTAGGGCTTCTTCCGCCTCTTCTTGTTCTGGATTGTTTGCCTGAATATTAAGGTTGTTTTCGCTTAAATCCAACCGAACACCTCGATACTTCTCGTTAGAAAGGATTGACGCGCGTTGTAGTGCTTGGCGAAGTAGCCCTCGGTCAGCAGTAATAACGCTTTTAATATCCTTTGGAACCACCCTGTCATATTCGGGAAAGCGCCCATCGATTAGCTTGGATGTGAATCGGATCCCGTCGAGTTGAACCCGTATATGGCCTGCGCCGATGGTAAGGTCAACGTCTCCCTCGTCATTTAAGAGCCGTTGTAGCTCCAAAACCCCCTTCCGTGGCACGATTACCTGCTCGCTCCTTTCGGCAGCCGCTTCAAGTTGTAGTTCGGACAAGGCAAGGCGATGTCCATCTGTTGCAACAGCCCTCAGTGTTGTGTCTTTGGTTTCAAACAAGAGCCCATTTAAATAGTAGCGGACATCTTGTTGGGCCATAGAAAAGTGTGTTTTTTCCAGTAGTTTTCGGAATGTTTGTCGTTTTGTTGTTAGTGTTTGTTGCGCAGCTATTTCTTCAACGGTAGGAAAATCTGCGGCTCGTAAGGTAGATAAAGTAAATCGGCTTCGGCCTGCTTTTAGGGTAACTTTATCTCCGCTCGCACTAAGTTCTATTTTTGCTCCTTCGGGTAAGGCTTTACAGATATCGTGTAGTTTTCTCCCAGGGACTGTAATTTCACCTTGGGTTTCAGCATCGACTTCTGTTTCTGCTAATAATTCAACCTCTAGATCCGTAGCAGTAACGCTTAGTTTATTTTCGCGCACTACTAATAAAACGTTACTTAGAATAGGCATCGTTTGTCGGCGCTCAACTACGCCAATAATCGATTGAAGAGGTTTTAATATAGTGTCTCGTGATGCGCTCAGCTTCATTGTACAAATACCTAAATTAAAATATTTATATTATTTATTATAGTTATTATTAGCTTCTTGAATAATGGGTATAACTTATTTAATGCTTAAAAAACAATAACTTATATGTAAATCCAAATTATATTTTAGACTGCTAATCCTGTTATTTTCGTGTGTATAAAATAATATAGAAAACTTATGTACAGGTTTTCAGACTACCCCGTTAGTGTTCTTAACAGGTTGCCATAGTCTTCAGATACCCGTACCTCGGTTTCCCTAAGAGACTTTATTCTCCGACACGCATGAAGAACGGTTGTGTGATCCCTACCACCAAATGCATCACCTATTTCGGGCAAGCTGTGGTTTGTTAACTCTTTTGCAAGCGCCATAGCCAGCTGCCGTGGGCGCGCAACGGACCGACTGCGACGCTTAGAAAGTAAATCAGCAACGCGAATTTTAAAATACTCCGCCACGGTGCGCTGAATGTTATCTATGGTTACAAGCTTATCTTGTAGTGCAAGTAAGTCTCGCAGTGCTTCTTTTGTGAAATCTAACGTAATGGGTTGACCGGTAAACCGAGAGTTAGCAATCACCCGGCGTAACGCACCTTCTAGTTCTCTCACATTAGAGCGAATCCGCTGCGCGATAAAAAACGCAACCTCCTCTGGTAAATAATGGTTCTCTACAGCAGCTTTACTCATGAGAATGGCCGCGCTGGTTTCCAGTTCAGGTGGTTCTATAGCAACAGTTAAACCCCAACCAAAACGGGACTTTAACCGTTCTTCAAGACCAGAGACTTCTTTTGGATAACGGTCACAAGTAAGAATTATCTGCCGCTGCCCTTCTAATAAGGCATTGAATGTATGGAAAAATTCTTCTTGGGACTGCTGCTTTCCAGCAAAAAACTGAATATCATCGATTAGCAGAGCGTCTAAGGAACGATAGCTACGCTTAAATTCAGCGATAGTATTGTGCTGTAGTCCTCTAACCATATCCCCCACAAACCGTTCCGAGTGAATATAAACAACCTTGGCATCTGGGTCCTCCTCTAGAATAATATTCCCAACAGCATGCATTAGATGCGTTTTACCAAGACCAACACCACCGTAGAGAAACAATGGGTTATAGGCCTTCCCCGGGTTTGCACCAACTTGAAGAGCTGCGGCTCTAGCAAGCTGATTGCTTTTCCCTTCAACAAAATTCTCAAATGTAAAGAGAGGATTAAGTCGGCTTCCAAGTAGAGGCTGGGTTGGGCGGGCAGAGTTTTCTTTGACAGCGCCAGCCGACAGAGGGGGCCGACGGCTACCAACTGCTAGTTTCACGGGAGTGGCACCCGCAACTAACAAAATATGGTCCATACAGTTTTCCTGTACCCAATCCACAACAAAACGGTTTGGCGCAAGCAGCTTTAATCCGCCGTCACGTACTTCAGCCTGTAGGGGTCTGATCCAGGTATTGAATTGCTGTTCTGAGAGCTCTAACTCTAGGGTTCTCAGACACTGTTTCCAGAGAGACGGACGTGCCGCCGAGTTTGCTACCACGGTGGTTTTTTCTTTAGTTAGTAGTTAATGGAATCTAATGTTTGCCAGCGCCAGTTTATAATTGTATTGCGCTACTTATCTAGAGCTTAAACTCAAGGCGCAGGTATTGACAGCCTACTAACCCCCGCGTACAGTCCCCGGCTCTTTCACACCACACATCTCTTTGTTTTGCCTAGAACTTTCTTTACTGGACCGGAACTAAATTCGGACTTACCATGAAAAGAACTTTTCAACCCAGCAACTTGAGGCGCAAACGCACTCATGGATTTCGAGCGCGCATGGCAACAAAGAGCGGGCAACAAGTACTGAAACGCCGTCGAGCGAAGGGCCGAACACGACTGTCCCCTTAAGGACGCGTGACCCAAGGGCTATCTTGGTGCGATCGTCTACACTATTTCCACGCTGGCAACGTCTAACCCAGTCAACAGAATATGGGCGTATATTTGCGCGGCCAGTTCGTTCTACTGATCTTTACTTTACAGTTCTTGCACGACCTGGCACCTGCGATAATCCCCGCCTTGGATTAGCGATTTCTAAGAAGATCGACAAACGTGCGGTAGCGAGAAACCGGCTCAAACGATTAAGCCGCGAAGTTTTCCGCTGTCAAAAGCTGCCGGCATGGGACTTTGTCATCATGGCGAAGCGAGAAGCTCCGATAGTGGAGAATAAAATTTTGATTACAAGCTTACAGCAGCATTTCAGGCGTATTGTGCGGCAGGCCGAATCGGAAAAGCATGGATAATACGCGTCTATTGCTCTGGATGACCTTCAGCTTGATGCTGTGGTTTACTTATCAGGCGTGGGTGAATCAATATCCAACGCCGGTTGAGGGAGCACCTCTAACGATAGCTAGTGAGGAACAACCGGTTCAGGATGTTCCCGCTATCCAGGATCTTCCACAGCTCACCCAACCGCTGACCCAAGTAGCACCCTTTGTCGCTGATGCGGGAGAACCGCCCCAAACTATTCGGATCCAGACAGATGTTTTTGATGCGCTGATTGATATGCAGGGCGGCGATTTGGTTCAAGTTGAACTTCTGAACTACCCGATCGCCAAGGGCTTGTCTGCTCCTATTCGGCTGTTGGACTTTAATGATCAAGATCGGTGGGTTTTTCAAACGGGCGTTACTGGCCCTGGGCGAAGCGAATCTGGTGAGAATGAGCCGAACCATCAGGCTGAGTTCATCGCTGAGGGAGACGAATACATTCTTGGCCCTGGTTCGGATGAACTGATTGTACGCTTAGACTGGTCAAATGCAGGAGCCCTACGCGCGCAGAAGGTGTACACGTTTCGTCGTGGGCAGTACGCGGTAGACCTGAATCTCATCGTTGAAAATTATGGAGATGAGGCTTGGAGCGGTGCGGGGTACGCTCAGATTTTTAGACATCATCGGCCCGTTGATCGTTCTTTCACCTCAGTGGATTCTTACTCGTTCACGGGGCCCGTGCTCTATGACGGCGAGCAGTACGAAAAGCTTGATGTTGAAGATTTGATTGAGGAGCCAGTTAATCAATCTTTAGCGGGCGGATGGGTTGCAGCCATTCAACATCATTTTCTTGCAGCAGCCGTGCCACCCCCAATGGAGACATTCAATTACCGGGCGGCGGCGCAGGGCGAGGAATATGTCCTCACTGGCATATCGAATACGGTTGAGGTTCCTGCAGGTGAGCGGGAGGAATTTCCGTTTACACTTTTTGTGGGACC
>Ga0315338_1000971_pt1 | contig 44797 bp, 41 predicted proteins | sample ASW8metaG_FD_204518 | JGI IMG/M metagenome (GOLD analysis project Ga0315338, IMG submission 204518) | Ammonia-oxidizing marine archaeal communities from Monterey Bay, California, United States - ASW #8 | ecosystem: Environmental > Aquatic > Marine > Coastal | place: USA: California | collected... | reverse complement strand
TCTCTAATTGTTCTTCCAGTGTAATCAGACTTAGATGTATCTGCTTTTTTATCTATCAACAATTTAAATACATAAAAATTATTTTTTTCTGCAGCTACCATTAATGGTGTCACACCTTCTTTATTTTGAAAATTAACACTTGCTCCATTATTAATTAAATATTCCGCTATTTCCATATGTCCTTTTTCAGATGCTTTCATTAAAGCCGTGTTTCCAAAAGCATCAGTAACATCAATTTTAATACCTACTTCACTTGAAAAAAATTTAACTAATTCAATTTTATTTAGAGAGGATGCATGTACGAACGGATTTATGCCACCTTGAACAGTAGTAAAATTTAAATCTGTACCATTATCATGTATAAATTTTTTAATATTTTCTATGTTGCCAATTTCGATAGCTTTAATTAATTTCTGTCTAGTTATATGAATAGAGTCTCTTTCCTTTTGTTCAAAACCTAGTCTTTTTTCTCTTGCAAAATCCTCAAAAGACTCCACCCCTCCTTCTTTGCCTTCTTTTGCCTCATTTACTGAATGAGTAAATCTAGGTAAAAATAGACTTATAAATAATATGATAAGTATATATAAAAAATTTTTATTCATTTTGAAAACTAAATATCTAAATTAACAACTTTTTTAGCATTTGCTTGAATATATTCTCTTCTTTTTTCAACTTTCTCACCCATTAAATCTACAAAAGTGTTTTCTATATCTGTTTCTTCTTCTATACCAACTTTTAAAAGCGTTCTTTTCTCAGGATCTAAAGTTGTTTCCCATAGTTGCTCCGGATTCATTTCTCCTAAACCTTTATATCTTTGTATATTAACTCCTTTTTTCCCAGCTTCCTTAACTGTTTCTAAAAATTCAATAGTAGATTTAATTGGAAATTTATTTTCATTTGATATTAAGAAATTTTTTCCACTACTAAAAAAATTTAATAATATATTAAAGTTTTCCTCTTCTGCAAGAAATTTTGCTTCAGGTGATTCTAGATGCTGTTCTTTTATAAAAAACTCTTCTTTAATACCTCTTGATTTTTTTATAAATAAAAAATATTTTTCTTTTTTATTTTTATCATTAATAAATTCCCCTGACCAATCTGCTAATTCTCCAGATAGTTCTAATTTCTTCGCAACAAAATTTGCGGTTTCTTTAAGTTGTTTCTCATTAAATTTAAAATTTAATAATTTTTTTTGAAAAAAACATCCGATTGCTGCTTGCTCTACAAGTTGTGTGGATCCTACCTTATTTCCAAGTTCTGATATTGCATCGCGTATTTTTATTGTTTTTTTAATTATGTTGCTTAATTCTTTATCTCCAAATCCTTTTTTATTTGTTGATAAAAGTTTTAGATTATTTACTGCGTTACTTATTAAAAAATTATTCATTTCTTTTTCATTTTTCAAATATTTTTCTCCAACACCTGGTGCTTTTATTCTATATAGAGGTGGTTGAGCAATATACAAATGTCCATTTATAATTAACTCTTTAAATTGTCTGAAAAAAAAAGTTAATAATAAAGTTCTAATATGACTTCCATCAACATCTGCATCTGTCATTAAAACTATCTTATGATATCTTAATTTTTCATAATTATATTCTTCTGAACCTATTCCTGTTCCTATAGCGCTGATTAAAGATCCTATTTCATCTGATTCTAATATACGATCTTGTCTTTTTGCCTCTTTTTCTACATTTAAAATTTTACCCTTAAGTGGAAGAACTGCTTGATGTTTTCTGTCTCTTCCTTGCTTTGCTGAGCCTCCCGCTGAATCACCTTCGACAATAAAAAGCTCGCATTTTGTAGGATCTTTTTCCTGGCAATCAGCCAATTTTCCAGGAAGACTTCCAAAATCTAATATTCCTTTTCTTCTTGTCAGTTCTTTTGCTTTTCTAGCAGCTTCTCTAGCTTGTGCCGACTCAAGTATTTTTGTTAAAATTAATTTAGTATCTTTAGGATTTTCTTCCAGCCATTGTTCTAAGCCAGAATTAACAGCTGCTTCAACAACGGGTCTTATTTCTGATGATACTAATTTATGTTTTGTTTGACTTGCAAACTTCGGATCTGGCATTTTTACTGATAAAACACAAGTCATACCTTCTCTACAATCTTCTCCAGTTAAATTAATTTTATTCTTTTCTAAAATTCCGGATTCATTTGCAAACTTATTAATAACTCTGGTTAAAGATGATCTAAAACCAGCTAAATGCGTTCCGCCATCAATTTGTGGGATATTATTTGTAAAACAAAGCATATTCTCGTAATATCCTGTGTTCCAAATAATAGATGCATCTACTATTAAGTCGCCTTTTTTTTCTGTAAATGTTATAGGCTTTGAAATAAAATTTTCTTTCGATTTATCTAGAAATTTTACAAACGATTCTATGCCGCCTTTAAAATGAAGTTTTGATATTTTTTTTTCTGATGATCTTTCATCTAATATTTCAATTTCAATACCAGAGTTAAGAAAGGCTAGTTCTCTAAATCTATTTTCTAGTTTATTAAAATCAAAATTAATAGATTTAAAAGTATTCTTTGAAGGCCAAAATGTTATTTTAGTACCAGAGTCACCTCCGTTTTTACCAATCTTTTTAAGTGGTTTTATTGAAGAACCATTCTTATATTCCATAAAATATGAGTTTCCATCTCTATTAATTTCAAGTTTTAATTTCTCAGAAAGAGCATTGACTACTGAAACACCTACGCCGTGGAGTCCCCCTGAAACTTTATAAGAATTATGATCAAATTTTCCACCAGCATGCAATTGTGTCATAATTACTTCAGCAGCTGAAATTTTTTCTTGGGGATGTATGTCTACAGGTATGCCTCTTCCATCATCTGTAACTGTTACAGACCCATCAGAATTTAAATTTATAGAAATTTTTTTACAGTGTCCTGCTAAAGCTTCATCGATTGAATTATCAACAACTTCATAAACCATATGATGAAGACCGGAACCATCCTCTGTATCTCCAATATACATTCCTGGTCTTTTTTTTACTGCATCTAAGCCCTTTAAGACTTTGATTGAGTCTGCTTCATATCTATTATTTTTTTTTAAAATAGCTTCTTTAGATTTAGCCATAATTATATTTTATTATTGTTTTAACAAATCTTCAATTTCTAAATTAACCACTTCTTTTTCTTTAATTATATCAGAAAAAAGACTTTTGTCTGATCCTGACATCCATACCTGGTTTTTTAAAGTTTTTAGTTCTTCGAATAAACTAATTTTAATTTTATTATCTAAATGAGCTACGATTTCATCTAATAAAAGAATTGGAAAATTTCCTTTATTATTCATTAATTTACAAAATTGAATAATTAAAGATATTAAAATAATTTTTTGTTCACCTGTTGAACATTTTTCAGCTAATAATTTTTTTTTAAAAAAAACGACTTTTAAATCACTTTTATTTGGACCATATGAAATACTTCCTTTTATAGAATCTATTTTTCTACTACTTTGCAACTTTTGAATATACATTGCTTTAGCTGAATCTAACTTTTCAGTTAATAAAATTTTTTCTATATTGCCTATTAATGAGATATTTATTTTTGGAAAACTTTTAGAATTATTTGATATAGAATTAAAATCATTTGAAAATTTAATTCTTTCTTGAAAAATTTTTATTCCTTCATTAACTAATTTTTCTTCTATTTTTTTTAGCCATAAATCTTTTTCAATATTTTTACCCTCTATATAAAAAAGATCTTTTGTAGATATATCTTTCAAGATTTTATTTCTTTCATTTAAATTTTTCTCATAAATTTTTAAATTATCTAAATACTCAGGCTTTAAATTAAAGATGCATCTATCAACAAATTTTCTTCTAAACAATGAATTTGTTCTAAAAAAGATATCCATTTCCGGAGTTAACCAAATTAAAGAAACTAAGTTAGGTAAATCACTTTGTCTTTTTAATTTTTTTCCATTTAAATGGATTATTTTTCTTCCTTGAAATCTATTATCAATACTTTCTTTTGTAAAACCTATTCCAATTTCATTTTTCTGATTTTCTTTTTCAATTATGAAAAAAATAGAACTTTGATTTGAATTTGACTTCGTATTTATAACTTCATCTAATCTAGTATTTCTGAAACCTTTTCCAGGAGATAAGAAGGATATAGCTTCAAGTATATTTGTTTTTCCTGTGCCATTTTTTCCAGTTAAAATAACATATTTAAAATTTTTAATTTCTATATTTAATTTTTGGTAAGATCTAAAATTTTTTAAATAAACAGATCTTAATTTCATAAATACTTATACTCTCATAGGCATTAAAACGTATAAACTTTCAGACTTAGAAGTGTCTTTAATAATTGTAGGAGCAGTAGAATCCGAAAATAATATTGTAATTTCCTCCAGTGTAAATTGATTCATTATTTCTTTAAGATAACTAGAATTAAATCCTATATCTAAACTTGGTCCATTATATTTTATATTTATTTCTTCAACTCCACTCCCTCCCTCTTCTAAATTGCTCGCTGATATTGTTATTTTGTCTTTATTTAAATTTAATTTAATTGCTTTTGATTTTTCTGATGAAATTGTTGATATTCTATTAATAGATTCTAGAAATTTTTTTCTATTTATAGAAAAAGCATTGCTTGTATTCTTAGGTATTACTTTCTCATAATCAGGAAATTTACCATCAATTAATTTTGAGACTATTACAGTTTCATTAAAAGAAAATCTTATTTTCCTATCTGATAAGTCAATTTTTATTCCATCTTTTATATCGTCTATTAATTTTCTTAATTCAAAAACTAATTTTTTAGGAACTATTACACCAAAATTATTTTTGGTAATTGTAGGAGGAGTGCTTATTTGATATTGTGCAAGTCTATGTCCATCAGTTGCAACAGCTCTTAAATAATTTTTATTATTTTCTGAGGTAGTGTGTAAATAAAGGCCGTTTAAATAATACCTTGTTTCTTCATTAGAAGAAGCAAAATACGTTTTATCTATTATTTCTCTCAATATATCTGATTTTAAATCAAAACTTATTTTAAAATTTTCAGATGAAGAAATTGGAAATTCATCTTTTGTCAAACACGAAAAAACAAACTTTGATTTAGATGACATCAAATGTAACTTTTTATTATTCTGGTCATAACTTAAATCAATAGGATTATCATCTGGTAGCTCTTTGATTACATTATACAAAGTATGTGCTGGTACACTAGTTGATCCTTCAGTTTCAATATTATTTATTTTAATTTTATCATAAATTGTTATATCCATATCAGTTGCAGATAAATTTAACCTCCCTTGCTTAGCTTCAAGCAAAACATTTGCTAAAATAGGAATTGAACCTTTACTTTCAACAATATTCTGTACGAATGAAAGTGATTTCACAAAATTAGATTTCGTCAATTGTAATTTCATTAATTTAGAAACTTATTATAGCAGTTTTTTAAATAAAAAAAAATTCTAACTTTGTAAAGAACGGGTTAAAATTTCTATATCTTCTGAAAGACTTGAATCGTTTTTTACTAATTCTTGTACTTTTTTTATAGCATGGATTACTGTTGTATGATCTCTTCCACCAAATTTTCTACCAATTTCAGGGAGTGATCTTGTAGTTAAATTTTTAGCCAAAAACATAGCTATTTGTCTTGGTCTAGCAACGGTTCTAGACCTTCTGGCTGAATGCATATCTGATATTTTGACATTGAAATGTTCTGCAACTTTTTTTTGTATCTGATCAATTGTGGTTCTTCTATCACTCGCTCGTAATAAATCTTGTAATAAATCTTCCGCAATTTCTAAATCAACATTTCTTCCAACTAAAGTAACATGAGCAGCCAATCTAGTTAGCGCACCTTCAAGTTCACGGACATTTGATGTTATTTTGTGCGCCAAAAATTCTATTACATCTTTTGACAGGTCAATATTATATTTCTCAATTTTTGCTTCAATTATACTTAATCTTAATTCATATGTAGTAGGATGAATATCTGCTACTAAACCCCAACCAAGCCTTGATCTTAATCTTTCTTCTAATCCTTCAAGGTCTGAGGGAGATTTATCAGCAGAAATTACCATTTGTCTATTTTGATCAGCTAATGCATTAAAAGTATGAAAAAATTCTTCTTGGGTGGATTCTTTGCCTATAATAAATTGAACATCGTCTATCATTAACAAATTAACAGACCTAAATTGCTCTTTAAAAGCAACCGTGTTTTTTAATCTAAGAGCTTTTATAAACTCGTACATAAATTTTTCAGCTGACAAATATAAAATTTTTAATTTAGGGTTTAGTTTGTTTCTTTGCCAAGCAATTGCATGCATCAAATGGGTTTTGCCTAGACCAACTCCTCCATACAAAAACAAAGGGTTAAAAGGAACATCTTCGGAATCCGCAACTCTTCTACATGCTGAAAATGCAAGTTCATTTGATTTTCCTACTACAAAATCTTTAAATGTAAATCTTGGGTCTAGATTATTTTCAAAATCGTCAGTGTTTGATGTGTTAATAGTTCTTTTGAAATTTTCATTTTTTTCCTTGGGTTCTTTATCATTGTAAACATGAATGGTTATATCTTTTATTGATTTATTTTGTTCTATCCATAATGATAATATTTTTTTTCCATAATGTGAAAGTATCCAATCACACATAAATTTAGTTGGGGCATAAAAAATTACTATATCTTTTTCTACTTTACTGAATGTTAATAATTTGAGCCAATTTGAATATTCAGCTTCACCATATAGATCTTTTAAACGTAATTTTAAGTTAGACCAAATTATTTCATCAGATTCTATATTTTTTTTTATACTTTTCATATTTGACAAGAAAAAAGGATAATATCAATCAAGAATAAGCAATATGAGCGATTGATTCATATAAAAACAAACTGCTATTAAAAATACTAACCCCCGACACCATTTTAAGTGTTCATTAATTATATTTTTTATTTAATAGATTAGCTAAATCTAAATTTAAAAAAAAAAAAATATAATACTGATGTTGCAAAAATACAACATAGTTAGAATCGTCTTATATTGCTTTAATTTCCTTATTTAAAGAAGATATTTTTCTTGAAACCTTTTTTTTTTTTAAAATTCCACGGTTTCCAGTCCTAGTTAACAGTTTTTGACAAATTTTAAAAAGTTCTTGAGATTTTTTTTTATCTTTTTTAACTATCAACTCCAAAAGATTCTTTATGTTCTTTTTAGCTTTGATAGAAATTGCTTTATTTCTTGCATTTCTTATTTTTTCTTGTCTTGCTCTTTTCTTAGCTGATTTTGTTATAGGCATAAAATTAATAAAAAAATATTTAATCACTTATAAACAAAATTATAAAATAATCCAACATTTTTTAAAATTTTTTTGCATATTTAAAACTATAATTTTAATTTAAATAACAAAAAAAAATGAAAAAAGAAAATATAAATAAAATCTTTGAAAGTATCGCAAGTAAATATGATTTGATGAATGATCTTATGAGTTTCGGATTACATAGAAATTGGAAAAAAAAATTTATAGATCTAATTGAATTAAATTTAAAAAAAAAAAATATTATTTTAGACCTTGGATGTGGAACAGGTGATATTTTTTATGAAATCATGAAAAAACCTTTTTTAAATACCAATTACTCAGCTTATCTAGTAGACCCAAACATAGAAATGATGAATTATGGAATAAAAAAATTAAAGTCAAAAAATTTAATATGGCTGGCTGCGTATGGAGAGAAACTTCCTTTTAAAAATAATACATTTGATTTAGTCACAATGTCTTTTAGTTTAAGAAATGTCGAAAAAATAAACATAACTTTAAATGAAATTAATAGAGTATTAAAAAAAAATGGTCAATTTCTCTGTCTGGAGTTTGGTAAAGTCGATAATTTAGCAATAAATACTATTTATAAAATATATTCTGAAAATCTTATACCTATGATAGGAAAAAAAGTTACAGGTAATAAAGAAGCATATGAATATTTAATCGAAAGCATAAAAAAATTTCCTTCCCAAAAAGAAATTTGTAAACTTTTAAATTTAAAAAAGTTTTATAAAATTAATTATTATAATCTCAATTTTGGGATTGCAGTTATTTACTCTTGTAGAAAAAAACAAAATTCATAATTATATAATTTTTGTATTTTATTGTTATAATTTACATATTTATTTAGTAAATTAGAAATTGAAAAAAATATTATTTATAATAAGCGGGAGTATTTCTGCATATAAGTCACTGGATTTGCTGAAAGATCTTATAAAAGAAAAATTTCATATAGAAGTAATTCTAACGAAATCAGGTCAAAAATTTCTTACACCATTATCAATTTCTTCATTAATAAATAAAAGAACCCATACTGATATTTTTTCTGAAGAAAAAAAAATAGATCATATGAAACATATTAATTTAACAAGAAATTCTGATTTAATAGTTGTATGTCCTGCTAGTGCAAATATTATTGCAAAGTTAGCAAATGGGTATGCTGATGATCTAGCTTCGACAACTTTAGCTGCTGCAAATAAAAAAATTTTTGTTGTTCCTGCAATGAATAAAAAAATGTGGGAAAATCCAGCTAATAAAAAAAATATAAATGAATTAAAGAATAGAGAAATAAAAATTATTGGACCTACTAAAGGGAATTTAGCTTGTGGAGAGATTGGTCTTGGAAGAATGGAAGAAATAAAAATAATAAAAAATGAAATTAAAGATTTTTTTTCTAAAAAAAAAAATATAGAAGGAAAGAAAATATTAGTAACAGCCGGCCCTACGGTTGAAGCAATAGATCCTATAAGATATATATCAAATTTTTCATCAGGCAAACAAGGATATGAAATTGCTAATTGTGCCTACACTTATGGGGCTGAAACAATTCTTATAACAGGACCGACATATATCGAGCCTCCTGAAGTTAGCAAATTAATTAAAGTTCAATCTGCAGAAGAAATGTTTAATGAAAGTATAAAAATATGTAAAAAAAACTTGATTGATATAGCTTTTTTAACTGCTGCTGTTTCAGATTGGAAAATAAATAAAATAGATAAAAAATACAAAAAAAATGAAAATATTTTTAATCAAATAAAATTTAAAGAAAATAAAGATATTTTACATATGATTTCAAATTTAAAAAAAAAACGTCCCAGAATTGTTTGTGGTTTTGCTGCTGAAACAAGTTCATTAATAAGTAATGCTAGGAAAAAACTTTTAAATAAAAACTGTGATTTTATATTTGCAAATAAAATAACTAATCAATTTAATCCTATAGGCAATGATTTTAATCAAATATCAGTACTTGGAAAAAATAAACAAAAGAATTGGGGTAAAATGACAAAAAAAAAAATAGCTGAAAGAATTATTAAAGAAATATCTTTACATTTAAATTAAAATTTTTTTTATCAAATATAATGTTAAATATTGAAATACAAAAATTATCTCATGCAAAAGATATACCTTTACCAAACTATAGTTCTGAGAATTGTTCTGGATTAGATTTATATGCTGCAATAGAAAAAAAAATAAAAATAAAAAATGGAGAATTTATAACAATACCAACGGGAATAAAGATTGCTTTAAAAAAAAACCTAGAAGCTCAGATTAGACCTCGATCTGGCCTTGCAGCAAAATATGGAATAACAGTTCTTAATACGCCTGGCACTATTGATGCTGATTATAGGGGAGAAATAAAAATAATTTTAATCAACCATGGAAAAAAAGCATTTGTAATTGAAAAAGGAATGAGAATAGCACAATTAATAATTGCTAAAGTAGAAAAAATAAAGTGGAGTGAAAAAAAAAAGATTAATGAAGAAACTAAAAGAAAAAATTCGGGTTTTGGGTCTACAGGTTTATAAAAAGATAGGAAAAAAAAATGATTTTTAATAAAAAATTTTTATATGCGGTTGAGGCTGTTCTAGATATATCTATTTATTCATCCCATTCACCTACAAGAGCTAATGAAATAACAAAAAGACAAGGTATACCATCACGATATTTAGAAAAAATTTTGCAAGAATTAGTTAGACATGCAATATTAAAAGGTACGAGAGGACCAAACGGGGGTTACACGCTTGGTAGAGAAAAAAGAAATATATTTCTTATTGATATTTATAATGCCATTTTAGAAATGGAGGAGATAAATAAAGAAAAAAAAATTACAAGTACTCCAATAAGATCCAAAATTATAAATCCTTTTATATCAGAAATTACAAATGAACTTATGAATTCTTTTAAATCAACTAGCATATACGATTTACATAAAAATTTTGGAAAAATACAGACTTATACCAATAAAGAAAAAAAAATAGATTTTACAATTTAAATAATGGAAAAAATAAAAACTATAAGAAATAAAATTTATAACAGTATTTTAGAAACTATTGGAAATACTCCTTTAATAAAAATTCCTAGAATATCAAAAAAATATAATTGTTGTGGGGAGCTTATCTGTAAACTTGAATTTTTTAACCCTTTATCTTCGGTAAAAGACAGGATTGGTCTAGCTATGATTGAAAAAGGGGAAAAAAAAGGATTAATAAATAAAACAACTTTAATTGTTGAGCCTACGTCAGGAAATACAGGCATAAGTTTAGCATTTGTTTGTGCTGCTAAAGGTTATAAGCTTACTTTAATAATGCCAGAATCGATGTCTGTTGAAAGAAGAAAAATGCTAATTCTTCTTGGTGCAAATCTTGTATTAACACCCGCAGATAAAGGTATGAAAGGGGCAATAGAAAAAGCATTAGAAATTAAAAAAAAAAATAAAAATTCATTTATGCCGCAACAATTTGAAAATTTTGCAAATCCTGAGATACATGAAAAAACGACTGCTATAGAAATTTTAAACGATACAAATGGAAATTTAGACGCTGTAGTAATGGGTGTTGGAACAGGTGGCACTTTAACAGGCGTAAGTAAAATATTAAAAAATAAAAATAAAAAAATAAAAATTATTGCAGTAGAACCAGAAGACAGTCCTATCCTTTCTGGAGGCGCAGCAGGACCTCACAAAATTCAAGGTATTGGTGCTGGATTTATACCAAAAATTCTTAATAAAAAATTAATAGATGAAGTAATACAAATTGCTAACGAAACTGCATTTTCTACAGCAAGAATGGCTGCAAAAGTTGAGGGTTTACCTATTGGAATTTCTTCAGGAGCCGCTCTAGCTGCTGGGATTGAAGTAGCTCAAAGAAATGAAATGAAAAATAAAAAAATAATTGTAGTTATTCCTTCATTTGCTGAACGTTATTTATCAACCTCATTATTTAATTAATTTAAATGTTAAAAACATTAAGTGAAAAAGATATTCAAAGATATGCACGCCAAATTATTCTCAAAAATATAGGTCTTGATGGACAAAAGAAATTATTGATGTCTAAAGTTTTTATTTTAGGAATGGGAGGATTGGGCTCCCCTGTTTCAATGTACTTAACATCGGCAGGTATTGGATATTTGGGAATTGCAGATTTTGACAAAGTAGAACTTTCAAATTTACAAAGACAAGTACTTTTCGATCAAAAAAGTATTAATAAACCTAAAGTGGATATAGCAAAAAAAAAATTATTATTAATGAATCCAAAATTAAAAATTAATGTTTATAAAAACAAAATAACAAAAGAAAATGTTGGTAAAATTATAAAAAAGTATGATGTGATTGTTGACGGATCTGATAATTTTGAAACTAAGTATTTAATTAATGATAGTTGTGTCAAAAATAAAAAAACATTAATATCGGCTGCTTTAAGGGGTTTTGAAGCTCAAATAACAACTATAAAAGGATGGGTTAAATCAAAAAATAATCCTTGCTATAGATGTATGTTTCCTAAAATAAACCAAGATAATCAAAATGAAAATTATCAAGATTGTGGAATTATGGGCGGCATTGCTGGAATTGCTGGATCATTACAATCTGTAGAAGTTATAAAGGATATTTTAGGAATAGGAAAAAACTTAGTTGGAAAATTAATTATTTTAGATTTGCTTCTTAATAGATTTAAAGAAATAAGCTTTAAAAAAAATAAGAAATGTCCTATATGTAATTAATATGAAAAAAATATTTTTTATACTTCTTCTCTTAATTATTCCAATAAATCTTTATTCAAGAGATTATACATTTACTCCAAAATATGCATCCATAAAAAAAGAAAAGGCATATTCAAGACATAATGCAAGTTTTGATGCCCCGCTTGAGTGGATTTATAAAAAAAAAAATTTACCTATTTTAATAATAAGAGAACGTGATAATTGGAGAGAAATAAGAGATATAGATGGTGATATAAGTTGGATGCATGTAAGTATGATTTCAAACAAAAGAACTTTTATAAATAGAGAAGATCAAAACCTGCTTAAATACAAAAACAATAATATTGTAAATGCAATTGTAAAAAAAGGAGTTGTTGGAAAAATTATAAATTGTGATGAAATATTTTGTAAAGTAAAAATTAAAAATTATAAAGGATGGGTCGAAAAAAAATATTTATGGGGAATAAAAAAAAACTAATTCTTTGTATTTAAATTAATTGTAATTTCAATATTATCTATTTTTGTACCTTTAGGTGGTTTTGGTATTTTTTTAATTTGTATTTTTTGATAAGGTATATCAGTCAATTTTCCAGTCTTTGAATTAAAAAAATGATAATGATTTTTCATATTAGTGCAAAAAATTGCTTTGCCTTCTTTAACAGAGACAAGTTTTAAAATCTTTTTTTCCACAAAACTATGAAGAGTATTATAAATAGTTGCTAAAGAAATATTTGTTTTCTTTACCCTCATTTCATCATACAAATCTTCTGCAGTAAAATGCCTATCTTTTCCATTTAAAAGTTGCTTTACAACTAAATTTCTTTGAGATGTAGGTTTTAAACCATTTTCTTTTAAAAACGAAAAAAATTTATTTTTAGTTTCTATTGTCATATAAAGTTAAATTAAGTTAGTTAAACAAACTTTTCAAGTTTTTTCGGGAGGTTTTATCATTCCTATAACATTGTATCCAGCATCAACATAATGAATTTCGCCTGTAACCCCACTAGATTGTTTACTTAATAAATAATTACTTGAACCTGACAAATCTTGAAAATTGATACTTTTTCCTAAAGGACTATTTTTTTCTGTCCAATTATATATATACCTAGCATCTTTAATAGCTGCACCTGATAATGTTCTCATAGGTCCTAAAGAAATACCGTTAACCCTGATCTTTTCATCTCCTAAATCTACTGCTAGATATTTAACACTTGTTTCAAGCGCTGCCTTTGCTACTCCCATTACATTATAATTAGGAATTACTTTTTGGGATCCAAAATATGATAAAGTTAATAATGCTCCTTCAGGATTGATTATATCTGAAAATTTTTGAGCAATTTCAGTAAAAGAATAACAAGAAATTAATAATGTATTTAAAAAATTTTCTTTAGAAGTATTTACATATTCTCCTGATAATTCATTTTTATCTGAATAAGCAACTGAATGAACTATAAAATCTATTTTACCCCATTTATTTTTTATTTCTTTATACACACTTTCTATATCGTTAGATTGGGAAACATCGCATTTTAATACTATTACATTTTTTGATTTACATAAATTTTCTACCCTTTTTCGTAATAAATCATTTTGATAAGTAATACATAATTCTGCCCCTTTCTCTAATAAACCATCAGCTATACCCCAGGCACATGAATGATCATTTGCAACTCCAAAAATAATTCCTTTTTTTCCTTCAAATTCATTTTGTGCATCAATTTTTTTTGGAATAAAATTAATTTTTTCTTTAACATCAAATTTTTTAAAAACTAAAGAGGCATTTGTTCCTCCAAAACCAAAGCTATTACTCAACAAAGTATTTAAATCACAATCTTTTTTAGTTTCTAATACAATAGGTAGTCCTTCTACCTCAGGATCTAAATTTTCAATATTCGCAGATTTACAAATAAAATTATTATTCATCATTAAAATAGAATAAATTGCTTCTTGAACACCTGTGCCGCCTAACGAATGTCCGGTTAATGATTTAGTTGAACTAAAACATGGCATATCTTCTTTAAATAAATCTTTCATTGCTTCAATTTCTTTAATATCTCCTATCGGAGTACTTGTTCCATGCGTGTTAATGTAATCAATTTTTGAATTTAAACCGTTTAATGATTGCTTCATGCACCTCACAGCTCCTTCACCGGATGGTTGAACCATATCATGCCCATCTGAATTTGCGCCATATCCTACAATTTCAGCATAAATTTTTGCAGATCTTTTAAGAGCACTTTCTAACTCTTCCATTACTAAGACACCCGCTCCTCCTGAAATAATAAAACCATCTCTATCTTTATCATATGCACGTGATGATTTTTCTGGTTCTTGATTATATTTTGATGATAAAGCACCCATAGCATCAAATAATACTGATAAAGTTGGATCTAATTCTTCACCTCCCCCAGCAAAAATTAATTTTTGTTTTCCATATTGAATTAATTCATATGCATTTCCTATACAGTGGGCGCTTGTTGAACATGCAGAACTAATTGAATAATTTATACCTTTAATTTTAAAAGTTGTTGCTAAGGTTGCTGAATTAGTACTACTCATTGCCCTAGGCACCCTAAAAGGACCTACTTTTTTAGAATTTTTTTCTTTTTTAAGAATTTCTGCTGCTTCAACTATATTTTTTGTAGACGGACCACCTGATCCCATAATTATTCCGGTATCAACATTTGAAACTTGTTCTTCTGATAAATTTGCATCTTTAATTGCATCTTCCATAGCAATATGATTGAAAGCTGCTCCATCTCCCATAAATCTTAATACTCTTCTATCTATTTTTTCTTCTAAATTTATTTCTGGTTTACCATACACATGGCTTCTAAACCCGAGTTCTTCATGTTCTTTACTAAAAGTAATTCCTGATTTGGCATTATAAAGAGAATCTATTACATCTTTAAGAGTATTTCCTATGCATGAAACTATTCCAATTCCAGTTACAACAACTCTTTTCAATTGCAAACCTCAAATTTATTTTTCAGATTTAAAAAGACCGACTTTAAGATCATTTGCGGTATAAATATTTTTTCCATCTACTGACATAATACCATCTGCAACAGCAAGGGCTAATCTTTTAATAATTACTTTTTTTATATGAAGTGTATACTTTACTTTTTTTGCAAAAGTTAATACCTCACCTGAAAATTTAACTTTTCCAACACCTAATGCTCTTCCTTTTCCTGGGGCTCCCAACCAGCCCAAAAAAAAACCAACTAATTGCCATAATGCATCTAAACCCAAACATCCTGGCATTACAGGATCTTTTTTAAAATGACAATCAAAAAACCATAATGTAGGTTTAATATCCAATTCTGCAATAATCTCACCTTTATTATACATCCCTCCATCTTTTGTAATTTTTACAATTCTATCCATCATTAACATAGGGGGAAGTGGTAATTTTGCATTTCCTTCTCCAAAAAGTTTTCCTTTTGCACATTCAATTAATTCTTTATATGAATAATTATTTTTTTGCAATTTAAGCCCTATTGAAATTCTTCTCTGTCTTTTGTTTGAGATCTTTCTTTTGTTCGAGATCTTTCATACTTAATTTAATTTTTCCTCTATTATCAAATCCTATAACTTTTACTGTAACTTTATCTCCTTCTTTGACAACATCTGTTGTTTTTGCAACTCTTTTATCCGATAATTCAGATATATGAACCAATCCATCTTTTGAACCCATAAAATTAACAAATGCACCAAAATCCATAATTTTCACAACAGTGCCAGTATAAATTTCATTTAATTCTGGCTCTGCAGTAATATTTTCAATTTTTTCTAAAGCCAGCTTTCCACCTTCTGCATCACTAGATGCTATTTTTATAGTACCATCATCTTCTATGTCAATCTTAGCTCCTGTTTCTTCAGTTATAGATTTTATAACTTTTCCGCCAGATCCAATCACATCTTTAATTTTCGATGGGTCTATTTTTATAACTTCTATTTGTGGAGCATTGCTATTTAATTCTTTACGCGATGAAGTAATTGCTTTGTCCATTTCTGATAAAATTTTAATTCTTCCATCTAAAGCTTGGGCAAGCGCTTTTTCCATAATTTCTTTAGTTATACTTGTGATTTTTATATCCATTTGAAGTGCAGTAATTCCATCTTTTGTTCCAGCAACTTTAAAATCCATATCACCCAAATGATCTTCATCTCCCAATATATCTGAAAGAATAGCATAATCCTCTTTTTCTTTAATTAATCCCATAGCAATTCCTGCTATAGGTTTTTCTAATGGAACTCCTGCATCCATTAATGATAATGAAGTTCCGCAAACAGTTGCCATAGATGAAGATCCGTTGGATTCTGTAATTTCAGAAACCACTCTAATTGTATAAGGAAATTTATCTTTAATTGGCATAAGTGGTTTAATTGCTCTCCATGCTAATTTGCCATGACCAATCTCACGTCTACCAGGCCCCCTAAGCATACTAGCTTCACCAACAGAATATGGTGGAAAATTATAATGCAACATAAATCTCTCTTTATACTCTCCTTCTAAATCATCTATTATTTGTTCATCTAAACCTGTTCCTAATGTAGTTACAACTAATGCCTGGGTTTCGCCTCTTGTAAAAAGTGAACTTCCATGAACTCTGCTAAGTACCCCAACTTCAGCTTTAATTGGTCTAACAGTCTTAGTATCTCTTTCATCAATCCTTTTTCCAGTCTTTAAAATACTAGATCTAACTAATTCTTTTTCTACTTTTTTTGTTGCAGAAGAAACTAAATTTTCTGTAATTTCTTCATTATCTTCTATAACAAATTCATCTATAATATTTTTTCTAATTTCAGATAGTGTATCTGATCTAATTGATTTATCTTTTTCTTTATAAGCTTTAACAAATTTATCATTATATTTTTTTTCAATATTATTAAATAAATCTTTTAAATTTTTATCTACATTTTCATCTTTATATTTTATTTCAGATACTTTTTTTCCTTTTGCAAAAGTTTCAATAAATTTTATTACATCTTGAAATTCTTTATGCGCAAACATCACTGCATCTAGCATTGTTTTTTCTGACAACTCCTTTACTTCTGATTCAACCATTAATACTCCATCTTTTGTACCTGCAACAACTAAATTTAAATCAGAATTTTCAAGTTGAGAATTAGATGGGTTTAAAACAAATTTTTTATCAATGTATCCTACTTTAGCAGCAGCAACGGTTGATTTAATAGGTGCTCCGGATAATGCTAAAGCAGCAGCAGCTCCTACAAAAGCAACTATGTCTGGGCTAGTATCTTGGTCTAAATTTAATAAAGTACATATAATCTGTGTTTCATTAAAATAATTCTCAGGAAATAAAGGCCTAATAGGTCTATCAATTAACCTAGATATTAATGTTTCTTTATCCGATGGCCTTGCTTCTCTTTTAAAAAAACCACCCGGTATTTTTCCAGCTGCAAATGTTTTTTCTTGATAACTTACTGTTAATGGTAAAAAATCTACATCTTCCCTAGATTCTTTAGATGCAACCACTGTACATAAAATGGTAGTTTCACCATATGTAGCTAAGACTGCTCCACTTGCTTGTCTTGCTATTCTACCTGTTTCAAGAACTAGTTTTTTACCGCCCCATTGAATTTCTTTTTTTATGATTTCAAACACTAATATTATTTACGTAAGTTGAGTTTTTTTATTATTTCTTCGTACCTTTTCAAATCTTTTTTTTTTAGATATAAAATCAATCTTCTTCTTCTACTTATTAATTTAATCATACCTTTTCTTGAATGATTGTCTTTCTTATTTTTTTTAAAATGTTCAGTTAAAGAACTTATTCTTTTTGTTAATAAAGCTATTTGAACTTCAGAAGATCCTGTATCTTTAGTTTTTTTCTGAAATTCACTTATAATTTTATCTTTAGTTAAATTATTTTCCAACATATTTAATTTTATTTAAAACAGAATATATAGGTAAAAAATTATTTTTCCAATCATTCTTTTCATATAATCTCAAAAAATCTTTAATTGATATAGAGCTTTTTAAATTAAAAGGTTCTGACTCTATTCTTTTTAATTCAATAACATAGCCATCCATATTTAATTTCTTACAAATATCTCTGGCTAAACTTCTTACATAAAAACCTTTTCCACATTCAATTTCAAATTTTGTATAGTTATTTTTGTTTATATTGTTTTGAACAACTCTAACTTTTTTTAAAAAAACTTTTTTAGGTTTCAATGAAAATTCTTTACCATTTCTTGCCAATTCATAAGCCCTTTTTCCTTTTACTTTTACAGCAGAAAATTTTGGTGGAATTTGATTTTTTTCACCAATAAAACTTTTTAATACAGAATTTAATTTAATTTTATCTAGTTTTTTATTTGATTTTGAAACAATTTTACCTTCTGCATCTTGAGTATCTGTTGAAATTCCCCATTTAATCGTAAAACTATATTTTTTCATACCATCCATTATATATTTTACTGTTTTTGTTGCTTTTCCTATTGCAAGAGCTAAAACTCCAGTTGCTAAAGGATCTAAAGTCCCAGCATGACCAATTTTTTTTACATTTAAGGTTTTTTTTATAATATTAACAACCTGTCTTGAGGTCATTCCCAAATCTTTATTAATAACCAACCATCCGTTCAAATCATTATTTAATGAATTCATAAATTATAAATCTTTAAGTACTTTTGGTTCTTTTAAAATTTTTTCAATTTTATCGGCATATTCAAAACTATTATCAAATGAAAAATTTAAATCTGGAACGTACCTTAAATTTAATTTTTCGGCAATTTCTTTTTTAAAAATAAATTTTTTTTCGTTCAAATACTTAATAAAACTTTTTTTATTGTCTCTAGAAATCACAAAAACATCTGCTTTCTTTAAATTTGGAGTAATATTTACTTCAGTTACTGTAATTTGGGTTTTTTTTAATTTTTCATTTTCAAAATCGCCCATTAGAATAATTTCAGAAATTAAATGTTTTAGTTGCTGGCCGACTCTTAATTGTCTTTGTAATTTTATTTTATTCTTCATTTAAAAAAATTTAAATTTGAATTATAAGCTTCTTTTTTGTTCTTCTATAGCATAAGATTCTAAAATATCATTTTGTTTGATATCTTGAAAATTTTCTAAAACCATACCACATTCGCTTCCTTCTTTAACTTCAGCAGCTTCTTCTTTAAACTTTTTTAAACTATTCAATTTTCCATCGTAAATCACTTTATTATCCCTTAGTAATCTAATTTTAGCGCTTTTTTCTATTTTACCTTCAATTACTTCGCAACCTGCAATTTTTCCAATTTTAGACATCTTAAATATTTCTTTAATTTTAGCTTTTCCATTTAAAACTTCTTTTTTATCAGGAACTAAAAGACCGCTCATACTATCTTTTATGTAATCAAGTAATTCATATATAACTGTAAAAAACTTAATATCTATTTTATCTCTTTTAGCTAAATCTCTAGCTAAAGTATTTGGTTTAACATTAAACCCAACTAGAATTACAGAACTTTCCGATGCTACTGCAAGTGCGACATCTGATTGATTTATTTCTCCTACAGCTTTATGAACAATTTTTATTTTTATTTCATCATTTTTAAATTTTTCTATACCATTAATAATAGCTTCTAAAGATCCTTGGACATCTGATTTTATAATTAACCCTAATTCTTTAATTTTTATATTACTTTTATCGCTAAGTTTTTTTTCTAAGCTTTCTTTTGTAAGTGGTTCAACTTGTCTAATTTTAGACCTATGTAATCTATAACTTGCTATTTCCTTTGCTTTGGCATCATTATCAACAACATTAAACTCGTCTCCTGCAGCCGGTACACCTGTTATACCTATTATTTCAACTGGTACCCCTGGTTTTGCTTCAATTATCTTCTTACCCAAATCATCATTCATTGCTCTTACTTTTCCATAAGAAGGGCCAGCAACAAAAATATCTCCAATTTTTAATGATCCTTCTTGAATCAAAACGGTTGCCGTAGATCCTTTTCCTCGTTGAACTTTTGATTCAACAATAACTCCTATAGCTTTCTTTAAAGGGTTGGCTTTTAAATTCAAAATTTCCGCTTGTAATAGAATTGCTTCTTCAAGTTTTTCTAAATTTGTTTTTGACTTTGCAGATACTTCAATAAATAAATTTTTTCCTCCCATTTCTTCTGAAATAATTCCATGTTCCATTAATTGATTTTTTACATTTTGTGGATTTGATTCATTTAGATCAATTTTATTTATACATACAATAATTGGCACATCAGCTGCTTTCGCATGATTTATAGCTTCAATGGTTGTTTCTTTAACACCATCATCTGCGGCAACTACTAAGATTACTATATCAGTTACTTTAGCACCACGTGCTCTCATTGCAGTAAATGCTTCGTGTCCTGGGGTATCAAAAAATGTTATAAATTTTTTAGATTTTGATATGATTCTGTAAGCTCCTATATGCTGTGTTATACCACCATGTTCTTTAGAAACAACACTACTTGAACGAAATGCATCTAATAAAGTTGTTTTTCCATGATCAACATGCCCCATAATTGTCACAATAGGAGCTCTTTCTACTAGATCTTTTTTATCATCAACTTCTTTTTTTTTTAAATCCACTTCTAGTTCAAAATCATCAACTCTTTTAACTTTGTGTCCAAATTCTCCAGCTATAATTTCAGCTGTGTCTGCATCTATATTTTGATTAATTGTAACCATAACCCCATTTTTCATCAGAGCTTTCATAACATCAGAGGATTTTTCAGCCATTCTTTTTGATAGTTCTTGAACCGAAATTATTTCAGGAATTGTTACCTCTTTAAGGTTTTTCTTTTCATCTTTTTTTTCAATTAAATTATCTTTTTCCTTTTTTCCTTTATTTTCAAAAATTTTATTTTTAAAAGAAGGATGAAATCTTTTATTAATAGTTAATTTTTTTCTAGGTTGGTCAGAAATTTTTAATTTTTTTTCATTTTTATTAGTTTGAATAGTTTTTTCTTTATTTATTTTTTTTTTTTGTACTACTTCTACAGTTACAGTCTTGGATTTACCATATGAAAAAGTTTGCTTTATTGTAGTTGTTTTTCTATCTTTATTACTCATAAAACTATTCCTTTTTATCTTCTTTTTTATCTTCTTTTTTATCTTCTTTTTTATCTTTTTTTTTATCTTCTTTAAACCAAATTTCTCTTGCCTTCATTATTATTTCATCTGCATCAGCTTTTTTTAATTTATTTACATCTAGCATTTCAATAAGTTCATGACTTGATAAATTGGCTAGATCATCCATATTTTTAATATTATTTTCACCTAACTTTATTAAATCAGTTAATGTGAATTTTTTTATACTTTCTAGATCTTTTGAAATATTTAATTCAATTTTCTTCTTTTCTAATTCTACCTTTCTTTTTGCCATGTTTTGTATAGCTCTCTCCTTAAGATCTTTTATAAGATTCTCATCAAATCCTTCGATTGCTTTAAAATCGGTATTAACAGCCTCGCTTATTTCTTCAATTGATAAAAAGCCTTCTGTTGCCAGCAAATGTGCTATCACTTCATCAACATCAAGTTCTTTCATAAATGTTTCGGAAATCTTTTTTATTTCTTCATTTCTTTTGTTTTTTTCATCCTTTTCATCAATTATGTCTATTTCACAATTTGTTAATATAGAAGCTAATCTGACATTTTGTCCTTTTCTACCAATTGCAAGACTTAATTGATCTTCAGGTATAATTACTTTAATTTTTTCAGTATCTTCTTCGAAAATAACTTTATTAATTTGTGCTGGGGCTAATGCATTTACTATATAAGTAGCTTTATCTTCAGACCAGGTGACTATATCAATTTTTTCTCCTTGTAATTCAGTTACTACTGCTTGAACTCTTGAGCCTCTCATTCCTACACATGCACCTACTGGATCTATTGTTTTATCAGAAGAATAAACTGCGATTTTTGCTCTTGAACCTGGATCTCTAGCAACAGATTTAATTTCAATAATATCATCATTAATTTCAGGAACTTCTTGTTTAAATAAATTAGCTAAAAATTGTGGATGAGTTCTAGATAAAAAAATCTGAGGACCTTTAGTATCTTGACTAACATTATATAAATAAGTTTTAACTCTATCTCCTCTTCTTAAATTTTCACGTGGTATCATTTCATCTTTTTTTATCACCCCTTCTGCATTACCAAGATCGACAATTATATTGCCGAATTCCATTCTTTTAACTAATCCGCTAATAGTTTCACTAACTTTATCTTTATATAATTCGTAGTTTTTAACTGACTCTGCTTCTTTTATATGTTGAACTAAAACTTGCTTTGCTACTTGAGCAGATATTCTTCCGATATCAATATCGGGTAATTTTTCAATAACAAATTCCCCAATTTTTATTTTTTTTTCTTTTTTTTTTGCATCTTTTAAACTTATTTCAATTAAATTATCCTCTACTTCTTTTTTTACTTCTAAATATCTTGCTAAACTAATTTTTCCTGTTTTTCTATCAATACTACCCCTAATATCATAATCGTTTCCATATTTAACTTTACCAGCTTTTGATATAGCTTTTTCTATAGCTTCAAAAACTAATTCTTTTTCTATACCTTTTTCTTCTGCAATGCTTTCCGCTGTTTGTATTAATTCTGTATTTTCTATTAACATATTTTAAAAACCAAAAAAAAATGGGCTTAAAGCCCATTTAAAAAATAATAATGAATATATAAACTATATATAATCTAATATTTTGAAATTATTGTTCAACACATTTTTTTAAATTTTAAAAAAAATTTTTTATTATTTTTAATCTTTGCTTTTTTTTCATATTTGGTCTCAATTAACTCTTTTGGTCGTTTATAGCAATTTGTGATCTTTTTGTTAACCAACAAAAAATTTTTATTCATTAAAAATTCATTCAAAATTACATTTAAATAATCTTCTGAATCAGTAGTTATAAAAACTATTCCATTTATTTTTAAAATTTTATTAATTTTTTTTAAAAATACATCTGATATTAATCTTCTTTTATAGTGTTTTTTTTTTGGCCAAGGATCAGGATAAAGTATAAAAATTTTCTCAATTGAATTTTTTTTTAATTTACTAAACAAAGAAAAAATACTATTTGGAAATATATAGATGTTTTTTAAATTTTCGGTTTCAATTTTTTCAACTAAATTTGCTATACCAGGCTCATAAATTTCGCAACCAATGATCGATTTATTAGGGTTTTTTTTAGACAAATGTATTATATTTTCTCCATATCCAAACCCTATCTCTAAAAAATTCTTTTTACTGTTATGAATTTCTTCTTTTTTAAATAAAAATTTTTGTAATGTAAATTTTAATAATTTTTTTTTTTTTTTACTTAAAGGGCGTCTTGGCTTTTTTTTATAGAATAAAGGAAATAATGTTTTTTTAGACTTTTTCAAAAAATATTTTTTAAAGATTCAACTAAATCAGTTTTTTCCCAAGAAAACTCGCCATTATTTCCAGGTTTTCTTCCGAAATGTCCGTAGGCCGCAGTTTTATAATATATTGGTCTATTTAATGATAATTGGTTTTTTATCCCATATGGGGATAAATCCATAATTTGAAATATTTTATCAGAAATTTCATTCCCTTTTATTTTAGTATCTCCATGTGTATCAATATAAATTGATATTGGTTTGGCAATTCCAATTGCATATGAAAGTTGAATGGTGCATTTTTCTGCAAGTTTTGCAGCAACAATATTTTTTGCTAAATATCTAGCAGCATATGCGCCCGATCTATCGACCTTGCTTGGATCTTTTCCTGAAAAGGCTCCGCCTCCATGTGGGGCTGCTCCTCCATATGTATCAACTATTATTTTTCTTCCTGTTAATCCAGAATCACCAACAGGACCACCAATAACAAATCTTCCTGTGGGATTTACAAAAAAATTTTCTTCATCGCACATCCAATCCTTGGGCAATGAATCAATTACATATGGTCTAACAATTTCTTTAACATCCTCTTGTTTTAAGCTTGGATCATGCTGTGTAGATACAACTATAGCACTTGCTCTATAAGGTTTACCATTTTTGTAATCCAAACTTACTTGACTCTTAGAATCTGGAAATAATAATTTGTTATCACCTTTATGTCTTGACTTAGCAAGTGATTCTAAAATTAAATGAGAATAATATATAGGAGCAGGCATTAATTCTTTTGTTTCATTACATGCATATCCAAACATAATTCCTTGATCACCCGCACCTTGTTCTTTTTCATTTTTTTTATTTACACCAATTGCAATATCTTCTGATTGTTGATGAAGATTATTTTCAATTGATACAGTTTTCCAATTAAAACCTTCTTGTTCATAACCAATTTTTTTTATTGTATTTCTGACTAATTCCTCAAGAGGTGTTTCTTTAAATACATCGGGTCCATTAACTTCTCCGCTAATAATAACTTTATTAGTTGTAACCATTGTTTCTGCTGCAACTCTAGACTCTGGATCTTTTGATAAAAAAAGATCAACAATACTATCAGAAATTAAATCACAAACTTTATCTGGATGTCCTTCTGATACTGATTCACTTGTAAATGTATATTCTTTCAATTTTTTTCTTCTCTTTTGTAAAATTGATATTTTAAAATACTAAATAAAAAAAACAAAATTATTAATAACACTATAACTAAATTATTTTTGTATTTACTAAAAATAGTTTTTATTGGTGTATTATTTTTGTTTGCAATAAAAATTTTTGTATCAAAATACCCAGAAGAATTTAAAGATAATTTCTTTAATACTCTTCCAAGTGGATCTATTGAAGAAGAAATTCCAGTATTTGCTACTCTAATTAAATGTTTGCCTTCCTCTATAGCTCTAAATTTAGAATTAACAAAATGCTGGTATGGTCCAATTGTATTTCCAAACCAAGCATCATTAGTAAAGTTTACTAGTAATATTGGATCATTTTCATTGTTTATAAATTTTCCTGGAAAAATAGATTCATAACAAATTAACGGTCTAAATTTAGGTAAATCTTTATATTTAACTATTTTTTGATTTTCAAAACCTTTTTTTAAATTTAAAAAATTAAATCCAAAAAAATTTAAAAAATTACTAAAAGGAATGTACTCCCCAAATGGTACTAAATGAATTTTATCGTATATAAATTCTACTGATAAATTTCTGTCAATAATTGATATGCTGTTATAATAATCTTTATCTTCATTCCTAAAAATCCCGGTAATAACATATTCATTTTCTTTTAAATTATTATTTAATTTTTCAAAAACACTGTATTCATAGATATGATTAAAATTAAATATTGCAGTTTCAGGCCAAAAAATAACTAAATTCTCTGATTTATTTAAAGAGCTCATTTTACTGCTAAAACTTGTATCCATTAACTTTTTATAATTATTTTCTATTTTTGAAATATTTAATTTATCAATTTGCTTTATGTTAGGTTGAACAACTCTAAATACATCAGAACTATAGGTAGTTAAATTTGAACTATTTAGTCTATTAATTCCATAAAAAAATATAGAAACAAAAATAAAAATGGAAGATAAAAATAAAAAGTATTCTCTTTTTTTATTAAAATTTAAAATAAAAATACTTAATGATAAAATAAAATAAACTACAAAAAAAGTTAGTCCGTATACTCCTACTACAGAGCAAATTTGTATTAAGATATCAAAGTTTGAAAGAGTATGAGATAATAAATTCCATGGAAAACCAGTTAACAAATATCCTCTTAAAATTTCACTAAAAGTCCAGAAAATTGAAAAGAAAATAATATTAAAAATTAAATTTGTTCTAAATTTATAGTTCAAATAAGTTACAAAACCTATAAAAAGGGCAAGAAAACAAGAAAAAGAAAAAAGGCAAATCGGTAGAAGTAGTATGTATATACCTGACCTAATTAAAAAAGAATTAAAAATCCAATACAAACTAAACATAAAAAAAGATAAGCCAAAGAACCATCCAATCAAAAAAGCGTCCTTTTCAGATTCTGCATTATAACTTTTTAAAAAAATAAAAGTTAAAGATGGAAAAAGTAATAGCCAAAAATTAAAGGGTGGGAAGCATGCGACTAGTGTGATTCCTAGAAAAAAAGAATAAATATATTTTAAATTTCTCTTTGTATTATTTGTAAAAAAAAAAATAAATTCATTATTCACAGTTGGTAAATTTTAAAAAAAATTAGTTATTTAAATACATGGTTTCTAACTAATATTGTTCTTATTCTTCTAGAGTCAGCATTTAAAATTTCAAATTCACATCCATTTGAATGTTTTATAATTTCACCCTTTAAAGGAACTCTACCAAAAATATGAAAAACTAAACCTCCCATTGTGTCAATGTCGCTTATATCTTCTTTATTTGAGAAATTAATTCCATATTTTTTTTCAAATTTTTCAATTGGCATTCTCGAACTTATTTTTACACTTCCATCATCTTTAATTGTCTCACCTTTATTTTGTTTACTTTCTTTCTGAGCTTCATGTTCATCCTTAATTTCCCCAACAATTTCTTCAACTAAATCTTCTATTGTTACTAATCCATCTAAACCTCCATGCTCATCAACGATAACCGCCATATGTATATGTGAAGTTCTCATTTTTAGTAATAAATCTAAAACACTCATTGAATGGGGAGCAAATAATATTTTTCTTATTAATTTTTTAATATTTCCAATTTTTTTATTTTCCCAACATGAGATTACATCTTTAATATGGATCATACCTATAATATTGTCTCTGCTTTTATCAAATACAGGATATCTTGAATGACTAGTTCTTCCAATGAGTTTAACAAGTTTGTTAATATCAAAGTTAGAGTCAACTGATATAATATCAGTTCTAGGTATCATGATATCATTAACTAATTTTTCTGGTAACTGAAAAACATTAGAAATAATTTTTTCTTCATTAATTTTTAGAGGTTTCTCTTGCTTAAGTCTCTCATTTAATAAATTTTCAAAGTTATTTTGAAATTTATTATCTTTTTTTTTTAAAAAAAATCTAATTTTATTAATGAATTTGCTATTCAATAGAAATTTTAAAAAAATTAATAATAATTTATACCCAAAGAGTTTAAAATTTTTGATTCAATGTATATCATTTTTTTTTCATCCACTTTTGTTTTATGATCATATCCTAATAAATGTAACGTACCATGAACTATCATATGCCCAATTCTATCTTTGCTATCTATTTTAAATTTTTTTGCTTCCTTTTTACATGTTTCATATGATAAGAAAATTTCTCCTAAAAAATTTTCTTTATATTTAAAAAAATTTTCATTTGGAAATGATAGCACGTTTGTTGGGTTTTTTTTATTTAAAAACTCAGTATTTAGTTTTTTTAAAAATTTATCGTCTGCTAAAATAAAATTAACATTTGTTTTTAAATTCTTAAATTTTTTAAATCTGGGTTGTAAAAAACATTTATTTATAGTTTCTTTGGATAAGTGATGTATAAATTTATCAATACTTTCTTTTGATTTAAATATTTTTTTATCCAGCCATTTTTTATTTTCAAGAAAAATATTTATCTTATGGTTCGGTGTCATTTGTTATATGCCTTTACTATTTTTTGTACTAGCGGATGTCGTACAACATCATTTTCCGTTAAATAAACAAATGAAATATCTTTAATCTTCTTTAAATTACTAACTGCATCTATCAAACCGCTTTTATTTTTTGGATGTAAGTCTATTTGAGTTATATCACCAGTTACTACCATTCTTGAATTTTCTCCAAGTCTTGTTAAAAACATTTTCATTTGAATTGGAGAAGTATTTTGTGCTTCATCTAATATTATGTAAGAATTATTTAACGTTCTTCCCCTCAAATAAGCAATAGGGGCTATTTCGATTTTTTGATTTTCAATTAGTTTTATAACTTTATCTTTTGAAAGATTCTCATCAAAAGAGTCATATATTGGTCTTAAATAAGGATCTATTTTTTCCTTTAAATCCCCAGGCAAAAAACCTAGTTTTTCCCCTGCTTCCACAGCAGGACGAGAAATAATAATTTTATTAATTAACCCAGAAGTAAGCATTGATACTGCATGACTAACAGCTATAAATGTTTTACCAGTTCCAGCTGGTCCAATTACAAATACAATTTCTTTATTTAATATTTCTTTTAACAATTTAGTTTGTCCACCTGTACGAGGCCAAATTTCTTTTTTTGGTGTTTTTATTGAAAGTTTTGAAGAATTATTTTTTTTCATATTTTGTATTATTGATTCTACATCTCTTTTTTCAATTATTTCAGATACTTTGGCTCTTTCATATAGTTTTGATAGTGTATTTTTTGTAATTAAAATATTTTTTATTTCTCCGTTTATTGAGATAATATTTCCTCTAGGAAACAAAGTAACATTTAATTCTTTTTCAATAATTTCAAGATTCTTATGAAAAACACCGAACATTATTTTTAAAATATTATTATCTTCAAACTTAATTATATTTTTTTCTAAATTTTTGATCAAATAATTAATTATAAATTCTTAAATTCTAGACACAGCTTCCAAACTTTTATAAAAACTTTTTTTAATTTTTATATTCTCAATTTTTCCTTGCATATTTTTTTTATTATTAATTCTTACTAACTGCATATATTGTGAATATCCAAGTGATTGATATTTTTTTTCATTTATTGGGTTACTAAATAGGACATTTAATGATTTTTTAACAAAATTTTTATTAAAATTTTCTTGATAAAATCTTAGTTTATTTTGCAAGATATCTAGTCTTCTTTTTTTTTCACTATCTTTAAGATTATCTTTTAAATTATAAGCTGTTGTTCCTGGTCGAGGACTATATATGAATGAAAAAGATTGTACATATTTTACTTTGTCAATTAAATCAAGAGTTTTTTGAAAATCTTCTTTAGTTTCTCCAGGGTATCCTACAATAAAGTCAGATGAAAAAACTATATCCTTTCTAAACTCTTTTACTTTATTTATTATTTTTAAATATTCTTCAACAGAATAATTTCTATTCATTGCTTTTAGAATTTTATTTGAACCAGATTGTATAGGCAGATGTAAAAAAGGCATTAATTTTTCTACATTTTTATGTGCTTTATATAAATCTTCATGCATATCTTTGGGGTGAGCTGTCATATATCTTATTCTTTTTAATCCTTTTATTTTTGCTAAAATATAAATTAATTTTCCTAAATTACATTCTTTATTATTCAGATCTTGCCCGTGATAGGCATTTACATTTTGACCTAATAATATTATTTCTTTTGTTCCATTATTTACTAAAAGTTCTGCTTCAGTGAGAATTTCTTTTACGCTTCTTGAATATTCAGGTCCTCTAGTATAAGGAACAACACAAAATTTACAAAATTTATTACATCCTTCTTGTATTGTTAAATAACTTGAAACCTCATGAATATATTTATTTTTTGGAAGATTATCAAATTTAGATTTAGGTTCAAAATCAAGTTCAACAAATTTTTTATTCTTTCCTTTATTTTTTATTTTTTTTATTAAATCAGGTAATTTTTGATAAGATTGACTACCAACAACTATATCAACAAAAGGAGCTCTATTAAATATTTCCTCTCCTTCAGCCTGTGCTACGCATCCGGCAACTACAATAATTGTATTTTTATGTTTTTTATATCTATTTTTTTTTATCTTATAAATTTTACCTAGCTCTGAATAAAGTTTTTCTTTTGCTTTATTTCTTATATGACAAGTATTTATTACATAAAAGTCTGCTTCTTGATCTATAAAAGTATTTTTATATCCAAGATTAAAAAAAATTTCACTAATTTTTTGACTATCATAAACATTCATTTGACAGCCAAAAGTCTTTACCTTAAATTTTTCTAACATAATGTATTATTAAATAAAAAAATTATTTTCTATATAAACTATTTATTAAATTATAATTTATTTTCTTCCAACATTGCAAAGCTATTTTTTTTCTATCGCATTTTTTATTTGGAATAAATTCTTCATTAAAAATAACTTCAACTTCTATACTAAATTTTTTTAAAACATTAAAAATATTTGGAACAAAATCCATGTTTGAATGCCATGTTATATCTTTTCTATCTGTTCGATTTAAATAAATACCATTAATCTTTTTATATACAATTGTTATAGTTTGAACAAATATTTTTGAATCTAAATTTTCTTCAAAAATATTAAATAATGAACTTTTAAAAGGTAAAACTTTATTACCATCGCTACTTGTGCCCTCAGGAAAAATTACTAAATTATTTTTTTTATTTAGATGTTCTATAATTTGATTTTCTTGACTCTTTAGTGATGAAATTCTTCTATCAACAAAAATTGTATTTTGAAGTTTTGCTAAAATCCCAAATAATGGCCATTTTGCAATTTCCTTTTTTGCAACAAATGATGTTTTAAAAAGACTTCCTAAAATTAATATATCTAAATAACTAGCATGATTAGATATGAAAAGAACAGGAAAATTTCCAGAAATTTTACCACAAATCTTGATTTTAATTCCAAAAATTCTACGGCACAAATTATGAAAAAAATAAGGAATTATATAAGTATTTTTTTTTATTAAATAAACAATTACTAATTGAAAAGGCAAAAGAACTAATGTAAATAATAGAAAAATTATAAGTCTTAAAAATATTAAAATCACTATGATTAATCTACTTTTTTCTTTCTAAAAATTTTTTTAGGAAAATTATTTTTGAATTTTTTATTCCTTTTTTATGGAGATTTAAATATTTTTGTTTTAATAAATCAGATTTTAAAACTATACAAATATCTATTGTATTAAATTGCTTATCTATAAATGCTCCATCACCAACATATGCTCCTAGTCTTAAATATCCTTTTAATAAAGGAGGCAGAGATTTAAATATTTCATAATTATTCAATGCTTTTTTTTCGCAGTAATTAAGTTGGATTTTATTTGGAAGTAAAGCTTTAGGTCTTATTGATTCTGGGGCTAAATGATAATGATAAAGAAATGATAATTGTTCTTTATATTTTTTATAATTTATTCCCGGAAAGCTTGCGCAACCAAATAAAATTTTTATTTTATAATGTTCCATATATGCAGAAATAGCTTTCCACAATAATTTTATAATGGGTTTATCTCTATAATTTTTATCAACACAAGATCTGCCGAGTTCTAAAATTTCTCCCTTTGTTTTTAAAATCTTTTTTATATCAAACTCCCCCTCTGTATAAAATTTACCATGGATTTGTGTCATAGGTCTTCTAATTAATCTATAAGTTCCAACTATTGATTTACTAGTAGATCTTTTATTATGATCAATTACCAAAAGATGGTCACAAAAAGGATCTAATTCGTCAAAATCTTTTTCATACAAAATATTTTTAATAGTTGGTTGAGCTTTTAATTCTTCATAAAAAACTCTGTATCTTAATTTCTGGGCAGCATCTATATCCTTAAAATTTTTTGCTAGACGAACTTCAAAATTTTTATACTTAACAGATTTTAATTTTTTTTTTATTCTTCTCCTATCTAAAATATAAGAATTCAAAATAAGGTTTTTTATTGAACTTACAGGCTTAGCTAACCAATCTTTTTTATTTGAAAACTTTTTTTTTTTTGTTGGACTAAGACACATTCGTCTTTTTTTTGCCTGATTATATTTGTATCTAAGTATAATTTTTTTCCTTAATTAATTTACTAATTTTTATTTTATTTTTTTACATGCTTCTTTTATTGCAAATAGTTCCAACTTATATCCTATTATTTTATAGCCCTTTTTTTCTGCAATTTTTTTTGATAAATTTTCAAAACCAGGATTTTGAAATTCTATAACTTTTCCAGTTACTACATCAATTAAATGATTATGTTCCCATTTTGTAGTTGGTTCATATCTTGATTTATCTTTCCCATATCTAAAATCATGTTTTATAATAACCTTTGCATCTTCAAATAATTTTACAGTTCGATAAACTGTTGCTAAACTAATTTTACTATTTTTCTTATTTGCTCTTTGATAAATTTTATCAACATCTGGGTGATCTTTTGAGTTATTTATTACATCCGCAATAATTTCCCTTTGCGATGTCAATTTCACACCACTTTTTTTACATAAATCGTAGATATCTAAATGTTTTATATTTTCCATTATTTAATAATAATATTAATAACATAATTAAAAAATTAAAATAAAATTAATTAAAGTTTTTAAATTATTATATCAATTCTTACTAGCATAATGATTGTAGACATATATAGGATCTAAAGATGTATTCTTTTTAATATAATGTTTTTCTTTTACCAAATTAATTAACATACGAGCATTAGAAAATTTTTTTTTATAAAAAAAAAATTTACTCTTTTTTTTTTTTATTTCCTTAATCAAATCTAGATCTAAATCACCAGAAAAAACTACATTTTTTTTAAAAAAGAATTTAGGTAAATTATTAATAGAGAAGAAGGAGGTTTTTGTTAAAGGTTTCTTTTTTGCGCTGAAAACCTGGAAATAATAATCATTTTTTTTGCTCTTTATTATAGTTATTATTTTTTTTTTAATATCTTTATCTACAGAATTTACTAAAACATACATATTGTTATAACCTGAAATACAAATTTTATGAGGTATTCCCAATCCTTTTGCAGCTGCAATGCCTATCCTTATACCAGTAAAAGACCCAGGACCTAGAGATATTAAAATACAATTTATTTTTTTAATATCTAAATTACTTTTTTCTAATGATTTTTTTAAAATAGATACTAAAAATTTTGAATATGTTTTATTTAATATTTTTGATAAATTTAGAACAATTTTATTATTTTTTAATATAGAAATAGAAAATTTCTCTGTACTTGTATCAAAAGCTAATATATTCATTTTTATAATATTTTAATTTTTTTTTAAAAAATATTTATGAGTTTAGTAAAAATAACAAAAAAAAAATACCCTATAGAAATAGATTTACTTTACGCTACAAAAAAAAATTTTACTGGTAAACAAATTTATAAAAAAAAAGATTGTTACTTACATAAAGATGCCATACCTTTTTTTGAAAAAAGTATAGAATTAGCTAAAAAATTAAACCTAAAATTAAAAATTTACGACGCTTTTAGACCAAGTGAAGCACAATGGAAACTTTGGGAGCATACTCCTGACGAAAATTTTATAGCTAATCCAAAAAAAGGTTCTCCACATTCGAGAGGTGTAGCTATTGATCTCACATTACTAAATAAAAATAATAACGAATTAGATATGGGAACTAGCTTTGATAACTTTACTTTAAAGTCTTTTCATGGAAATATATCAATATCTAAAGAAGCGCAAAAAAATAGATTTATTTTATTAGGAATAATGTCGGCCTCAGGCTGGGATTTCTATAAAAAAGAATGGTGGCATTATCAATTATTTAATTCAAAAAAATATAAACTAATCAAGAATAATATGCTAAAAAAACCAATAATGTAAAAAAATGTTTAAATTGAGCAAAATTATAATAATTTTATTAATTACATCGGTTCTCTTTGTTAGTAAATTATTTGCTAATGAAAATTCTGTTGCAGTTTTTGTATATCATAGATTTGGAGAAAATAATTATCCTTCTACGAATATTAAAATATCTCAATTTAAAAAACATTTAGAAGAATTAACAAAAAATAATTATAATGTAGTTTCAACTGAAGAAATAGTTGATGCTTTAATAAATAATAAAGATTTACCTGAAAAAACTGTTGCATTAACAATTGACGATGCTTTTTTCAGTATTTATAAAAGAGCATGGCCGTTACTTAAAGAAAAAAAATTACCTTTTACAATTTTTGTTTCTACTGGACCACTTAAATCTAATTCAAAAAATTATATGAATTGGGAACAAATAAAAGAAATGGATAGTCATGGTGTAACAATAGGACACCATACAAAAAATCATCTTCACCTTGTTACCAAAGAAAAAGAAAAAATAATCAGTGAAATTGAGGAGGCCAATAATGATTTTCTAAAAAATCTTGGATATGTACCTGATATTTTTGCTTATCCATATGGAGAATATAGTTCAGAAATAAAACAAATTACTAAAAATTACTTTAAAGCAGCTTTTGGTCAACAATCAGGTGGCATATATAATGGAATTGATATTTTCGAATTACCAAGATACTCATTAAACGAACAATATGGAGATTTGAAACGTTTTAGATTTGCAGCTAATTCTTATGGTCTAAAAATTAAAAATATTTTACCTGAAAACAAAGTAATAACGGATGCTAATCCTCCTTTGTTAGGCTTTACTTTATTAGATGATTTAAAGGGCTCTCTAAAATGTTATCCTTCACATAATATAAAAGCAGATTTAATTAAATTAGGAAATAAAAGAATTGAAGTTCGTTTCAATAAAGCTTTTCCAAAAGGACGAACTAGAATTAATTGCACGATTAATGACAACACAAAATGGAGATGGTCAGGATTTCAGTTTTTAAATCCTTAACGTTGAGCACTTCTATATTCAATGAAATCAAATTTACTTAAATTATTTTTTTTGATAATTTTTTGAATATTTTCTACATAATCATTTCCTAGTTCTGAATATTTTATTAGTTGATTAGCTAAAATTCTACCTTCTAGTGTTTTTCCAAAAGATCTTAATTCATACCTTGATTTTCTAAAATTTTTATATGCAAAATGTGTATTTAAATTATTTATATAAGCTTTAACAGAATCATTTAAATTTCTAAAAGATCTCACTTTAATTAAAGGATTATCAGAATCGCTAGGCTTAATACCCTTAACCTTAGTTCCTATAATTTTTTGTCCAAAATAAGCATTTCCCTCTAAAGCAAATCTTGATGTGCCCCATCCGCTCTCAATTGCTGCCTGGGCAATACCAAGAGATACAGGAACAATATCAATTCTTTTTTTTAATTCATTCAAATCATTATTTTTAACTTTAAATTCATTAAACAATTTTCGTAGAATTGCAGCTTCCAAAACATTTAAATCGTTATTTTGTATTTTTTTTTCTATTTCAAAAAAAATGTTTCTTTTTAACAAAATATCTTGATTAGCTTTATGTAAAATTGGAAATATATTAGCAATAAAATATTTTTTTTTTTCAGCAACTGAATAATTTGAAGAATCATTTTGAGCATTTATTTTTATACTTTCTTCTATTCCTTGATTAAATTTATTGCTCTGTGTTTGGTTAAATCTCATATTTTGAAGTTGCGGATAATTTTTTCCTTCATTTTTATAGGCTATTTTTTGTATAAAAAAATTGAAAGTAGCAAATACTGCACAGAAAAATATTATATATATATAGGAAGTATGTAATTTCTTTAAATTTGTTCTTTTTTTTGATTTATACATTATACAACATATAGTATGTAACTTATATTATACTACAATTATTTGTTATATTCAACTATGCTGAGTAAATAAATAAAAGTATTTAAATTGCTCTTACTTCTTTAACTTCAGGGAAATAATGCGTTAATAAGTTTTCAATCCCATCTTTTAATGTTGCCGTAGAGCTTGGACAACCTGAGCAAGCACCTTTGAGTTTTAAATATACAACGCCTTTATCAAAACTTTCAAAAATTATATCTCCTCCGTCTCTAGCAACTGCAGGTCTAACTTTTTCATCAATAATTTTTTCAATATTATTCGATATTTTATCTTTTTTCCTTTTAACTTCTTTATTTTTAGATTTCTTTTCAATTAAAACTTTATTCGAAGAAATAGAATCAAGCATAAAAGTAAGTATTTTTGTTTTTAATATACTCCAAGTAATATTTTTTTCTTTCGTTACAGCAAAAAAATTTTCACCTATGAAAATACTTTTTAATCCTTTTATTTCAAAAAAGTTTTTAATAAATTTATATTGTTTTGCTTCTTTTTCATTTTTTATCTCAATGCCATGTTGAAATATAAATTTTTTATCAACAATGAATTTTAAGGTTTCTGGATTTGGTGTTAATTCTGTTTCAATATCCATATTTGAGAATATAATATAAAAAAATTAAATAATCAATAGACCTATAGTTTTTTTTATTTCTAATAAATTTTTTGAGGAAATATTATCGGCTTTTTTTTTACCCTCTTCTAAAATTTTTTTTAAATAATCTTTATTTTTTAAATAGTCATTCATTTTTTTTGAAATTGGTTCTATTTTATCTATAGTTAATTCACTTAATAATTTTTTAAAACTAGAAAAATCTTTACCTGACATTTCTTTCATTACATTATCAAATTTTTCATTCTTTAAAGCTGAATATATTCCTAACAAATTTGCTGCTTCTGGTCTATTTTCTAATTCCTTTTTTTCAGATGGTAAAGGATAAGGATCAGTTTTAGCTTTTTGTATTTTTAAATTTATTAAATCTTTAGTATCAGTTATATTTATTCTTGAATAATCCGACTCATCAGATTTACTCATTTTATTTTTTCCATTCCTTAAACTCATAACTCGTGTAGCTTCTCCAAAAATTTGTGGTTCTGGAATAGGAAAAAAATCAGTTGTATAAGCTTGATTAAAAGCACTTGCAATATCTCTTGCTAATTCTAAATGTTGTTTTTGATCTTCTCCAACCGGAACGTGGGTTGCTTTATACGCTAAAATATCAGATGCCATCAATACCGGATAACTATATAAACCTAAAACAGCGTTATCTTTTTTTTTACCAGCTTTTTCTTTAAATTGAGTCATTCTATTTAACCAACCAATAGGTGTAAAACAACTAAGTAACCATGTTAATTCCGTATGGGCAGATACAGCGCTTTGGTTAAAAATTATAGTTTTTTTAGGATTAATTCCTGACGCTAAATAGGCTGCTGTTACTTCCAAAGTATTACTTTCTAATTCTTTTGGGTCCTGTTTAATAGTAATAGCGTGCAAATCAACAATACAAAATATGCATTCAAAATCTTTTTGTAGAGAAACCCAATTCTTAATTGCTCCTAGATAGTTTCCTAAATGTAAATTCCCTGTTGGTTGAACTCCTGAAAATATTCTATTCATATATTTATCTTAACTTAAATAATTGAAAATTTGAAAAAATAAAAATTTTAAAAAAACTTAATAATAAAACATAAAAACTGATACTTATTAAAACAAAAATTGATAAATTTAAAAATTTATAATTAGAAAATATATTTATAAAATCTTTAAAATAAAAAACAAGAATTGCAAAAATTATATTTACTATAATAGTTTTCTTAAATTTTTCTTTAAGCATTTTGTCAAAAACAATTTCATTAGATTCTAATAAAATATAAAAAAGTAATATACAATTTACCCAAGAAGATATGGCAGTAGCAATTGCTATTCCGACGTGTTGATAAAATTGCATCAAAATAATATTAAATAAAAAATTTATAAATACACAAAAAATTGCAATTTTTACTGGTGTTACAGTATTTTGTCTTGCAAAAAAAATTGGTGTTAAAATCTTAACTAGAACATAAGCAGGAACACCTATAGCAAACGCTTGTAGAGCTTTTGCAGAAAGTACTTTATCAGTTGCAGAAAATTCTCCCCTTTCAAAAAATGAACCAATAATTGGTTCAGCTATTATAAATATTGCTACAGAAGCTGGAATTGCTAATAATAAACAAAATTCAATCGCACGATTTTGTGTATATAAAGCTTTGTTTTTTTCATTTTGGCTTATTTGTTTTGACAATGTTGGCAAAAGAACGGTTCCAAGCGCAACTCCAATTAAAGCTATGGGTAATTGGTTTATTCTCTCAGCATAATATAAATATGATATTGAACCTGTTTTTAAAAATGATGCTAGAATTATGTCTATTAACAAATTTATTTGGATAACACCGGCGCCAATTGCTCCGGGTATAATTAATTTAAATAATTTCTTTATATATTTGGAAAATTTTGGTTTAACAAAAAAAATTTCCAAATTGTTTTTAAATATTCCGAATATTAAAAAAGCTAATTGAAAAAGACCTGCAAAAAAGACTGCCCAAGATAACATATGTCCTTTTGTTTCAAAAATTTCTCCAAAGCAAAATATAAATATTATAAAAGTTAGATTTAAAAGTATTGGAGATGCGGCCCCAATTGCAAATTTATTAAAAGAATTAAGCACACCTGTATATAAAGAAACCAAAGAAATAAAAAATAAATATGGAAAAGTTATGCGAGATAATTCAATTAACAAATTTAATTTAGCAGGATCTTGAGCAAAACCTGGCGCAAGAAAGTATACAACTACTGGCATTAAAAATTCGAAAATTATTATTACCAGAAAAAGAATAAAAAAAAGTAAAGAGAGAACCTCTGAACCAAATTGTAATGCTTTAGATTTTCCATTTTTTTTTAATATTGAAGAAAAAATTGGTACAAATGCTGCAGAAAATGCTCCTTCTGCAAACAAACGTCTAAAAAAATTTGGAAGTTTAAAAGCTACGAAGAAAACATCTGCTATAAAACCAGCTCCTACAAATGTAGCTATTAAAATATCTCTGAAAAAACCTAAAATTTTGCTTACAAATGTTAGGCCACTCATTGTTAAAAAAGGTTTTATTAATTTCATTTAAGAAAATTTAATTCTTTAATAGCATTATTATGCTTGTTTTTAATTTATTAATTTTTTTATTAGATAAAATTTTATTTCCTCTAAAATCTTGAATATAAAAAATTTCATTTGCACCTTTTCCCATTGTTAAAATCTTAGCGCTACTTATTTTTAATCCTAATTCATATAATTTTTTTGTTACATCATAAATTAAACCTATTCTATCAAAAGTATTGATTTCTAAAATTGTGTGTTTTTTACTAGAGTCATTATCAATAAATATTTTAGTATTTATATTGAATAAATTCTTTTTTAAATTTTTTTCTCTTTCATTTTCCACCTCTTTTTCTAAGGAATTATCATTGGATAAAATTTTCAACATTTTTTTTTCTAATTTTGAAAAATGGTATAATTTATCTAGCATTGACCCATTTAAATCTCTAACCCATAAAATATCTAATGCCATACCATTATTTAATGTAGATACTTTTGCTTCTACTAGATTAAAGCCAGAAATAGTTGCTGCACCTGATAATTTATACAATAATCCTGGTTTATCTTTAGTGTAAATTAATATTTCTGTAGCTAATTTTTGTTTATTTTGAAAAATTTTTATACAAGTTTTTTGTTTAGACTTTTGAATTATTTGTAAAAATTTAACTATTTTTTTTTTGTCATTATTTAAATAAATTTCTTTAGGAAGTACTTTTAAAAAATTATCTATATTTTTTTTTGGATATAAATTTCTATCTTTTTTTAATTTTGATTTTACAGTTTCAATTATCTTTTTATCTACATTTATAGAACTGCCTAAAAATAAATTTCTTGTTTTTAAGAAAAGTTTTTCTAAAGGATACTTGTTCCAATTATTCCAAACTGTTTTTCCTGTTGCTTTCATGTCAGTTACTGTAAAAATAAACAATAATTTTAATTGTTCCAGTGACTCAACCTTTTTTCCAAATTCAAAAATCGTATTTGTATCATCTATATCTCTTTTTTGAGAAATTTTATTCATTAATAAATGATTTCTAATCAACCATATAATTATATTTTTTTCTGTTTGGTCCATTTCTATACGAGAACAGAATTCTTTTGCAATTTCACTTGATACGATCGAATGGTCTCTGCCTGTTCCCTTTCCTAAATCGTGAAAAAACATTGCAATATAAAGAATTCTTGTAGAAATAATTTCAGAAAAAATATTAGAGTATAATAAATTTTCCTTAAGTTTCTTTTTCATTTCAATATCGTTAATATATCCAATAGCTTTTAAAGTGTGCTCGTCAACAGTATAAGTATGGAAGCCACCAAATTGCATTTGTCCTGATATTCTTTTAAAATCAGGAATTAAAATTCCTAAGAGTCCTAAATCACTCATTAACTTTAAAAATTTTTCTGTTTTATTTTTAGAAGTTAAAATTTTTATAAATGAAAATAAAAATTCTTTATTTCTTTTAATTTTTTTTTCTACTCTTTTTATATTATCTAATATTAATCTCGCTGCTTTTGGATGAATATCTAAATTTTTTTCTTGAGCGATCTCTAAAATTCTAAAAAAGGAACTGCAATTATTTAAAAAAATATTTTTAAATCTAAAATTTTTTGAAAAATCAATTCTTTTATCTTTTATAATAAAATTTTCAAATTCAATTTCTCTTGATTTTTTTATTTTTAAGACAGGATGTAATTTTTCCTTATCTTCTATAAAATTACAATATATTCTAATTAAATCGCTTACTTTTTTTGCAGTAGAAAAATATTCCTTCATAAATTTTTCTACATACGACAAAGCTTCAGTTTTTTTATATCCTAATTTTTTTGCTATTAAATTTTGGAATTCAAAACTTAATTGTTCATTTGGTCTTTCAGATATAATATGCAAATGAGATCTTACTGACCAAAAAAAATTTTTTGCTTTAATAAATGATTCAACTGAATTTTTATCTAATATTTTATAATTAGTTAAATCATTTAAATTGTTTATTTTGTAAAAAAATTTACCAATCCAATCTAGAGTTTGTAAATCTCTTATAGCTCCTTTTCCATTTTTAACATTTGGTTCTAATAAATACCTAGTGTCTCCAATTTCATTCAAACGCTTTTCCCTTTCTAAGAAGATCGCTTTTATAAATTTTTTTCCATATCTTTCAACGATTTTATTTTTATATTGTTTCATTAAGTTTTCGTAGATATTTTTATCACCTACAATAAATCTGCTTTCTAAAATAGAAGTACAAACATCAAGTTCTTTTTTACTGTATGATATGCATTCTTGAGGTGTTCGTGTGGCATATCCTACTCTTAATCCTAAATTCCAAAGGGTATGTAGTATGGGTTTTACCAAATTTTTTAAATTTTTTTTATTTTTTAAAGTATGTAAAAAAAGAATATCAATATCAGAATGAGGGGCTAATTCTTTTCTTCCAAATCCGCCAGTTGCAATTATAGAAAATTCAAAATTTTTAATATTTTTCTGAAAATGTTTTGCATATTGTTTATAAAACTTATAAATAACTTCATCTAAAAGAATTGCCCGTTTATTAGTAAATTCCAAACCATTATTTTTTTTTTTGAAATTTTCTAGTAATTTTTTATTCTTTATTTCATAGAAATTTTTTAACTCTGTAGTAAATAAATTCAGATTTGAGATTGATTTTTCTTTATTAACTTTAAATAAATTTTTATTAAACTTTAGATCTTTTAATAGATAAACCATAAATTTTTAAAACCTTTCACTAATCCTTTTATACTTTGTTTTTACTGATTTTTCAGCACTAAAAGTTATGTAATAAATTTTTTTCATTTATGTCATAAAACTGTAATGAATAAATGCTGAAATTTAAACTTGTATTATTAATATAATTCATAGGAATCACATATGAAAAAATCTACTAAATGTTTCTTGACTGCTACAACAATAATATTAACAACTACAGTGGCACAAGCCCGTGATCAAATAAGAATCGTTGGATCAAGTACTGTTTATCCTTTTACAACTGTAGTTGCAGAAAAATTTGGTATTTCAACTAATTTTAGAACTCCTGTTGTTGAAAGTACAGGATCAGGTGGTGGTTTAAAAATATTCTGTCAAGGAATTGGTCCTTCACATGTAGATATCACCAATAGTTCTAGACGTATCAAAGCTAAAGAAATAAAAAAATGTGCTGAAAATGGCATAACTGAAATTACTGAAGTTAAAATTGGTTATGACGGTGTTGTTATAGCAAACTCCAAAAGTTCTCCTCAAATAAAGTTAGATAGAAAACATATTTGGCTAGCTCTTGGTAAAAGTGTAATGGTTAATGGTAAAATTGTAACAAATCCATACAAAACTTGGAAAAATGTAGATCCATCACTTCCTGATCAAAAAATTGAGGTACTTGGACCTCCTCCAACATCTGGAACACGGGATGCGTTTGCAGAACTTGCTTTACAAGGTGGGTGCAAAGAATTTCCAGAAATTAAAGCTATGAAAAAAGCTGATAAAAAAGCTTTTAAAAATCTTTGTCACACTGTTCGTGAAGATGGAGCCTATATTGAAGCTGGAGAAAATGATAATTTAATCATTGCTAAATTAGAAGAAAACCCTAAAGCTTTCGGAGTTTTTGGTTATAGTTTTTTAGACCAAAACAAAGATAAACTTCAAGGATCCATTGTTGAAGGTAATGTTCCAACATTTGAAAATATTTCTTCTGGTAAATACCCAGTTTCACGTTCGCTTTATTTTTATATTAAAAATGCTCATGTAGGTAAAATTCCTGGTATTAGTGAGTTTGTTGCTGAGTTCACAAGCGAAAAAGCTTTTGGAACAGGTGGTTATTTACAAGAAAAAGGTTTAATACCAGCGCCAGATAGTGAAAGAGCTGAAGTAAGAATAAATGCCTTAGATCTGTCATTAACATGGCTAGCTGATTTTAATTAAAAATCAATTCTCCAATTTAATTGAAATACATCGGCATCATCAGATGTGTTTGTTGTATCTGAGAAGTCAAACGTAGCTGTGTAGTATTCTACTTGAACGCTATGATGCGAATTAAAAAAATAATTAAGAGTAAATGTATGATCTGCTATGTCACCTCTAGTTTTATTATTAGCAGCATCCGCATAATCCTGATATCCGTAACGATACGCAACCATTGCAGCATTACTAGCTTTAATTCTTTCATACCTACCTTTGTTAGAATTATAGGCTCTCATTCTTTTACCTTGTCCAAAAGGTAAAAAATAAGAAGCAGTAACATAATGCGCCCATGCACTAAAATCATATTCAGCAGCAACAGAAGTACAAGACCCACCTGTTAAAGCATCTCCACCACAACCATCAACTGACATCCACATTCTTTCATATTGAACATCTAATGGTCCTTGCCCGAAAGCAAGTTCAATGCCGTAACGTGTGGCATCTTTATGTTCGCCAGTTTTCAAAATATTTAGTCTTGGACCAGAACTTATAAAACGAGATGCGTCGGTGCTACTAGAACCCCAATCATTATCACCTCCATCTGTTTTATTGTATCCCCACATAAAACCTGTGTGCAACCATTGTTTTTCTTTTTTATTAAATGCTAGTGGTGAATAAGTAGCACGGACACCATAAGTCCCATGTGTTATATCCGTATCAGAATTTTGACCTTCACCAACAGAATAACTTAAATGTGTTGTCCAATTTTTTCCACTAGATAGCAATCTATATCCTTTGCTACGCTCACCTTGACACCAAGAACTTAGTGTTCCGTGACGCTCAATATGATTCGTAAAACGAGTACTGTTTTGAATTTCCAAACCACAAGGTATTTGGTCGTTACCAACTATAAATTTATGTTTAATGCCATTCATTTTAAATTGATATCCGATCCAAACATCTTTAAAATCAATATTGCCATCTAAAACAGTCTCCATATATGGTGAAAAATCAGGTTCAATTTTAAAAGAAACTGGACCAATTTGGCCTGATGCACCAAGCCTAATTCTTCTATAATATAAATAATCACTATTAGTAGTTATTGTATTTGTATTATCATCAGTATCAGTAAAACCTGATTGAATGTTAATTCGACCAAAGATTTGACCTTTAATATTTTTATTTTTAGACTCCCACTTAAGCCCTGTATCTGCACTAACAACTGGTATTAAATTAATTGCAATTAATGCTGTAGTTATTATTAATATTTTTTTTATAATCATTTCCTATCAAAGTTATTAATTAAATCAAACTTAAAAATAGTAAATTTGTACTACAAAAAATGGTCAAAAATATTACAAATTTATTACTTAATTTTTTTTTAAAATATATTGTTTCTGGAATCAAAACTTAAAATTGGCTATTTTTCTTCTTTAAAATTATAAGAAGATAGATTCCAGGAATTGCAGCAATAGAAGTAAAAATAAAAAAAGGAATCCAATTAACCGTATCTACCAAATATCCTCCAGGTGAAGAAAGAAATGTTCTTCCAAGAGAAGCAAAGGCAGATAAAAGAGCATATTGTGTAGCGGTATAACGAACATTACAAAGACTTGATAAATAAGCAATAAAAGCAGCTGTTCCCATTCCACTTGCTAGATCCATAAAACCAATAGTTACAATTAAAAAACCAATGTTGTATCCTATATAGGCTTGGATAGCATAAAATAAATTAGATAACATTTGCAAAATACCACATAAAAGCAAACTTTTAAAAATTCCAGATTGAGTAACAATAATTCCCCCAATAAATGCCCCTATAAGTGTTGCTGCTAGTCCAAAAATTTTACTAACGTTTGCTATTTCAATTTTGCTGAATCCCATTTCAATATAAAAAGGATTGGCCACAACACTAACAAGAGCATCTCCAAATTTATACAAAACAACAAACAATAAAATTATTACCCAATTCCCTTTTTTCATAAAATCACGAAATGGATTAATTACAGAGTTATTAAACCACTTCAAAATATCTTTTTTCTTTTCTATATCAATTAAGGATCCTTGCTCTGGTTCTCTAGAAACTAAAATTGCAAATGTCCCAATTAAAATTTGTAGAGACATTAAAATATAAACTATCGACCATTCATAAAATGAGGCTAAGTATAAAGCTCCCGCTCCTGCAGATAACATTCCTATTCTATAACCAAATACAATCATTGCAGCGCCAGCACCGTAAAATTTTTTCTCTAAACTTTCAACTCTAAATGCATCAATTACGATATCTTGACTAGCTGAAAAAAAAGCAACTAAAAGTGCTGCTAATGCTGTTAATTTTGGATCGACTGATGGGTTACTATATCCAAGAAAAATTAGAGATAAAATTAAGAAAATTTGTGTTAATAAAATCCAACTTCTTCTTCTACCTAAATAATTTGTAAAAAAAGGAATTTTTAAATTGTCCATGAAAGGAGCCCAT
>Ga0315338_1000970_pt1 | contig 44872 bp, 42 predicted proteins | sample ASW8metaG_FD_204518 | JGI IMG/M metagenome (GOLD analysis project Ga0315338, IMG submission 204518) | Ammonia-oxidizing marine archaeal communities from Monterey Bay, California, United States - ASW #8 | ecosystem: Environmental > Aquatic > Marine > Coastal | place: USA: California | collected... | reverse complement strand
TCAGAGACAGTCGCTTTCTGGCTCCGTGCGGTAAGTTTGGCCATCTTCTTCTTGCGATGTCGACGACGTTTGATCTCTTTGTGACGTTCACTACAGCCCACCGGAGAGCCTCCTGGTTTTTATGATAGAAGTATCGAAATGCCAATGATTTGTGTAGCATGGCTCTAGCGGGTCGTCAAGATGCGCAGGTTCTCGAAAAGGCTGTTTTGCGTGTTTCGTCCCGCTAAACAGTGTAAGAGAAAAGTTCCGTTGACTCTCTAGAGCGATACTCACACGCTAAGAAATGTAGGAATTCGATGCATGCAGTTTCGAAAGATGCCCCGCTTTATTCAATCCTGGGTAAAGTGACCAGTGGAATTTATATCCTTACGGCCCGTCACGGCAATGAAGAAACCGGGATGCTGGCCAGTTGGGTCATGCAGGCCGATTTCGACCCGCCCGTGCTCACCGTTGCCGTTCAAAGCAAACGGTATTTAGCGGACTGGCTGAGCGAGGGGACGGTTTTTGCCTTAAATGTCGTCGGTGAGAATGGCAAGTCGCTTTTGGGCCATTTCGGTCGCGGCTTCGAACCGGGGGAGGCCGCTTTTGAAGGGCTGTCATTGACCCGCGGCCTGGACGAGACCCCGCTCTTAAGCGAAGGAGTTGTTGGCTATTTGATCTGTCGTCCGACGGGGCATCTCGATACAGGTAAACACCGCGTCTTTACAGCCGAAGTTGTCGATGGTGCGTTGTGCGACAATAAAGAACCGATGGTCCATATACGCAAAAGCGGCGCCACCTACTAAAGTGCTTTCTGAGTCACCACCGGTTTTCAGGCGCAGCGAGCCAAGCCATCGATTTCGAGTTTGACGAGTTGATCGATGAGCGCTGGTGTTGAGGATTCTCGGCGGACGGGTTGTTTGGCAAGCATCCGTACGACCAGGGAGGAAAGGGCTTCGCCCGTTTCCGGTAGTATCTCACACAGCGATTTCGGACGTTGTTCTCGATGGGCCCTGGCCAGATCCGCCAAGGTGCGTTCCTGAAAGGGTGGCTTGCCGGCAAGCATTTCGTAGAGCGTTGCACCGAGGCTATAGATATCGCATGCAGCACCGGTCCTGTGGGCGGAGGTGATTGTCTCAGGCGCGATATAATTAAACGTGCCCTGAATGCGCCGATTGCAAGCCGACCCCGATTCCTTGAAGTGGCGTGCAAAGCCAAGGTCAATGAGCGTTACGTGACCGTCCGGTGCGAGAAAGATATTTTCCGGTTTAATATCAGCGTGCATCCAGTTTCGGCTATGAAGGGCCGCCAGCCCCTGGGCAACTTGCCGTGTGACCCAGAGGGAAGTTGTCACATCAAGTTTTCCCACACTGTTGAGAAGCGTGCGGAGTGTTGTCCCTATAAGATAGGGTGTGACAAGGAAATAGGGAGGCTTTCTTAGTTGCGAATCAAGAATCGGAATGAGATGCGGATGCGAAACTTCTTGGCTGACAAATGCTTCCCGTTGGAGAAGAGTTCTTGCCAAATCGGCATATGGGGTGTTTTCGGCCAATGTTTTGACCACGTAGTGACACGCAGGAGTCGCACCAAACGGGTGGGCCGTATACGTTGCGGTCAGTTCACCTACTGAGAGTGTCTCGGCGAGTTGCCAGTCTCCGAAACGGTGGGCAACTCTTTGGTCCCGTGGCGTGGCCTCCTGCTGTGGAAGCCCCCCGGCTACTGCAGAATTGGCTGTTGTTATTGAGCACGTATGTGGCTTCATGATGGCGCGGAACCAATGGACAAACCGGATGAGAGATTAACCCGCTGCAGATAGTGAAGATCGACCGGATAGGAGGTGCAAGTTGAGTCGAGCTAGGTGGAAAAATTGGGCAGCAATCCGGTTTGCGTGGGCATGCGAACCCTTGTTTCCCGCATAAAACCGACTTAAAATCAATGCCTGCGCGTAATTCTACTGCAAGCATCTAGCAATAAAATACTTGGATCCGAAAGGGAACATTGCAATGGGGATCGACCGATCGAGAGCAACTACCGCGGGCTGGGCGTTGGCTATTCTTTGTGCCATTCCGTTGGTGTTCATTTCTGATTGCAAAAAGGCTGCTGCCGAGAAAAGCGGTGACGGTCCACCTCGCATTGCGTTTGTGACCAATCAGATTGCCGACTTCTGGAATATTGCCAAGGCGGGCTGTGAAGATGCCCAGAAAGATTTTGATATCATTGTTGATGTGCGGATGCCGACCGAAGCCGAGGTGACCGAACAGAAGCGGATTGTCGAGGATCTCGTGACCAGTGGCGTCGATGCGATCGCCATCAGTCCGCTCGACGCAGCAAACCAGAAGAAATGGCTCAATGGGATTGCGGCCAAAGTCCCTCTCATTACGCACGATTCGGACGCCCCTGGGACGGACCGGATCATGTACATCGGAATGGATAATTATCTCGCCGGACGCAAGGTGGGCGAACTGGTGGAGCAGGCGCTGCCGGATGGCGGAGAGGTCATGCTTTTTATCGGCAGGCTTGAGCAGGACAATTCCCAGCTTCGTCGCCAGGGCGTGATTGATGTTCTCCTCGGGAGGGACTCCAGGCCCGACAGTTACGATCCGGTCGAAGGCGTTCTCGAAGGCGATAAGTATACGATCCTCGGAACACAACTCGACCAGGGAAAACAAGAACGCTGCAAGGAAAAGGCTGCCGACTCGCTCAATGCACATCCCGACATGGATGCCATGGTCTGTCTGTTTGAATACAATCCTCCCGCCTGCTATCAGGCACTCAAGCAAGCGGGAAAGCTTGGTAAGATCAAGCTGGTCGGTTTCGATGAGAACGAGCTAACGCTTCAGGCGATCAAAGATGGTGATTGTGTGGGAACCGTCGTGCAAAATCCTTATCGGTATGGATATGAGTCGATGAAGGTTCTCAATGCCTTGCTCAAAGGTGATACGTCGGTGATCCCGGATTCCAAATTTATCGACATTGAGGCCCGAACGATCACCAAGAAGAATGTCGATAGTTTCTGGGACGACCTCAAGGCCAAGAAAAGCGGTTAATACGAGAACAATGTTCGGGATGGGGCGCACGTCCATGTTCCTGATCCTTAGCCAAACGAATAAACGTAAGGGGGTTTACCGTGTTTTTCACCCGTCTGTTCACAGCAGCTATTTTATTTTTTGTTCTTTTCTGCGTTTTTTATCTTGGCAGCGCGATGTTCGTTGGTGTGGAGGTCGGGCTGGAAACGGTGGCGAAACAAGGCGAATCCCAAGGCAGTCCGGCTAATCTTGATCAAGTCAAAGCGGAAGCAAAGCAGGAGGCGCGCGAAAAAGTGGAGGCGGACATCGGTACGATTGTGCTGGTGGCGGTGTTGTTGTCCGGATTATGCTCCCTGGGACTCGCCTTTGGTGGCGTGTTGCCTTGGTGCCGCAAAAAGCGGCCGGCAGTAGCTGGGCATAGCTCCGGCGAGATGCCAGACAATGTGGCAATGGCGGTGGCGGTGGGGGACCAAGACGAGAAAACCTAAATCCGTCGGCTTGCAGTCTCCAAGTCGGTAGCCGTCAGGCTGCGCTGCGTATCGTGCTCGCCTCAAAAGTTCCAAACCTGGTTTCCAAGCAATCCATCCATTCTCCATTGCCTGCCATGCCCGCAGAAACCGACAAGCCGCTACTCGAAGTCCGTACGATTTCCAAGCGGTTCCCCGGCGTGCGGGCACTTCATGCAGTTGACCTCACTCTACATGAAGGTGAGGTCCTTGCCGTGGTGGGCGAAAATGGGGCCGGCAAGAGCACACTCATGAAGATTCTCGCCGGGGTGCAGGCTTCGGATGAGGGAGAGATTGTGCTCGATGGCCGAGCGGTGCAAATTGCTTCGGTTGGCGACGCGCTGGAATTGGGGATTGCATTGATTCATCAAGAACTCAATCTCGCCGACAATCTCGACATTGGAGCCAACGTGTTTCTTGGTCGGGAGCCGCTCCGCGGTGGTTTGATCGACAACAAGGCAATCTACCACCAGAGTTCCCAATATCTTGAAATGGTCGGACTCAAAATGAATCCCCGATGTCTCGTCTCGGAGTTGACGATCGGGCAGCAGCAACTGGTAGAAATTGCCAAAGCCCTCTCCGTCGATGCCCGTATTTTGATTATGGATGAGCCGACCTCCAGCCTCTCGATGCACGAAGCGGAATATCTCTTTGAGGTGATTCGCTCACTCAGCGCACAGGGAGTGAGCATCATCTATATCTCGCATCGCCTGGGTGAGGTTCGCGAACTGGCCGACCGGGTGGTGGTCCTGCGGGATGGAGAGAATGCGGGCCAGCTGCAAAAAAGTGAAATCAGCCACGAGGCCCTCGTGCGGATGATGGTGGGCCGGGATGTTTCGCAGTTTTATGCCCGCCAGAGGCATCCCATCGGCGAGCCTGTTTTGGAGGTTTGCGATCTGGTGACGATGGCTTGGCCCCAGCATCGACTCAACTTTTCTCTCCACGCAGGGGAGATTGTCGGTGTGGCGGGGCTCGTCGGGGCGGGCCGTACGGAGATGTTGCGAGCCATTTTTGGTGTCGAAAAGAAACTGGGCGGAGAAGTGCGACTGGCGGGCGAGCCGTTGTCCGCGGGGAACGTCGCGGACTCGATCGAGCGCGGTCTCGGTCTGGTGCCGGAGGACCGTAAACAGCACGGAATCATTCTCGAGATGAGCGTACGGGAAAATATCAGTCTGGCCGGCCTGGCACGAAACCGGCGGGGAGGAGGATTTTTAAACCAGTCGCAGGAGGCGGCCGATACCGAACAGATGGTAGAAACGTTGCGGATCAAAACTCCTTCGGTTCGCCAGATTGCCCGTTACCTGTCGGGCGGCAATCAGCAGAAGGTGGTGATCGGAAAGTGGCTGGCCCTAATGCCCCGGGTACTGTTGCTCGATGAGCCGACCCGTGGTATCGATGTTGGGGCCAAGGAAGAAATCTATCGACTGATGGAAGCTCTTGCACAGCAGGGCGTGGCCATTTTGTTTGTGAGCAGCGAAATGGAAGAGATTATTGGGATGTCGGATCGAACGCTTGTCCTGCACGAAGGTGCGATTACTGGAGAATTGGCGCGCGATGCGCTGAGCGAAGAGGCAATCATGCAACTGGCGACAGGTGGAACGCTGGTCGCGTAGCGAGGGTCGATCGGATAATGAACGCAAAGATTTTCGGCATTTTGTCACTCTTGATAGCGCTCAGTCTCTATCTGGCTCTGAGTACCGATTCCTTCATGACCGGTAACAATATCGAGAATATGTTGCGGCGGACGGCAACCTACGGAATTCTCGGGATTGGTGTCGCCTTCGTGATCATTACCAGTGGAATCGACCTTTCAATTGGCTCGATTGTCTGCCTCTCGGCGAGTCTGCTGGCCGTTTTTCTCGACGTCGACTACCAGCCTGTTTCAGAAGAGCCGGTGCTGGCGGTTCAGGCCGACCCGCAGCGGATCCTACTCCCGGCAGGCGATTCGCAGTGGCATGCAGGGGATCGTGTGCGCTATTACGGGGGCCGGCGTGCGCGGACGGCACTCTTAAAGATAAACGATGTGCAGCAGACCGAAGCGTCTGTTGACGGAGTCAAAAAGAAGGTAACGGCGATCGGTCTCGAGGGGGGTATCAGTCGCGACGATACGCACGGTGCGATCGCGAGGATTTATGAGATAACAGCCTTTCAGGACGAAAAAGCGGATACTGCTGGTACCGGAACAGGGGCATCGGTGACGATCGCCGGCGACCATTCGGCGCTCCGCAAGCGGGACAAGCTTACCCTGGTGAACCCAAAGGGTGGGGTTAAAACCATCCCGGTATTGCGATCCGAGCGACAGGGGGAGGCGACGCGAATCGAACTCGATGGGGGACTGGGTAGCGGATTTTCCAAACAGTGGTCCGCCGTTCCCGTCGCGCGGCAGCAGCGGATGTCGGTCCCAGCAGCGATCGGATTGGTCCTGGCAATCGGTGCGCTACTCGGGATGATCCATGGCCTGTTCATTACCAAAGCCAACCTGCAACCGTTTGTGGTCACGCTTTGCGGACTGCTTATTTACCGCGGCTTTGCCCGCTGGCTCGTGGATGATCAGGTGCAGGGGTTTGGGAATGAATACGACAGTTCACTGGGAATCCTCGCCAACGGAAAGCTGGTCCTTTTTTCTTCAGCGGACGGGACTCCGGTTTTTGGGGTCCCCTACATGTTTTTCATTATGATCATCACGGCTATTCTGGCCGCCATTTTCCTGAACCGGACCATCTGGGGCCGGTATATCCGGGCGCTCGGTCGCAACGAAGAGGCGGCCCGCTATTCGGGGATCAATACCCACCGCATGATTATTCTGGCCTATATCATTTGCACCGTTCTGGCCACGGTCGGGGGGATGCTCTTTGCGGTCGATGCAAATTCCATCTCCCCATCCGGATTTGGAAATTTTTACGAACTCTACGCGATCGCCGCGGCAGTACTCGGGGGCTGCTCACTGCGTGGCGGAGAAGGGGGCATCTTCGGTGTCGTGATCGGCACGGCGGTGATGCAGTTGCTCAAGAATCTGATTGTGCTCAAACATATCAACCAGACACTCGAATTTGTAATTATCGGCGTTGTGCTGCTTGTGGGTGTGACTGCCGATGAACTGATCCGGCGACTGGTTGCCCGCCGGCGGGCGGTACGGCAGGCAAAGCGTCTGTTGGAGCAGCAGGGCGCGGGAGAGGCGCTGACTACAAAGCCCCTAAGTGGCAAGAATCATTCGAACACTTAAGATCGATCATCCGGCACAGAAACAGATATTTGTGGGGGATTCTATCGATCGGCTTTAGCTCAGATGCGTCGCGGGTATGCAGCGTGCCGCTTCGACGTTGCCTGATATCGCGGATGAAACAGACGCACTGGCCTGCCAGCAAAATCTTTCATTGCGTAAAGGCTGCGGCAGGGGCGGCAATCCCGGAAGATCGGCTCTGGTGCCAATGCCCCTCTTAGCCTTCAGCATATTTTTGCAGATCGTGCTCGAGGCTGCTAATTCGTTGCTCCAGCATGGCCTCGATTGCAGAGAGTTCGGCGCCGTCTTCCGGTGGATGGTAGACAAACATATAGAATTTAATCTTTGGTTCCGTTCCGGAGGGCCGGATCGCCACATAGTTCCCGTCGGCCTGGAAATCGAGCATGATCAAATCGCCCACCGGGCCGGAAAGGGGTTCCGTGCTTCCGTTGGCGAACGTTGTCCTCTGGTGCAGGTAGTCACGCGACTGAATCACCTGCATGTCGCCGAGCACTTGTGGGGGCGCCTCGCGCAGGCGGGTCATGACGGCCTTCATTTCCGCCATACCGGTTTCTCCCTGCTTGTAGACCGATACCGTTTTTTCCGCATGGCAGCCATGGCGGCGAAACAGTGCAAGGAGTCGCTCCGTGAGGGACTCGCCATTCGCTTTGGCATCGGCAGCCAGTTCGGCTGCGAGCATGGCCGCCACCGGGCCATCCTTGTCGCGGGCATAGTGGCCGGCCATATAGCCATGGGATTCCTCTGCACCGAAAGCAAAATCAAGGGGATTGTGCTCATCGATCGCCATGGCGATCCATTTGAATCCAACCAGAAGATTCCGATACATCCTGATCCCATAATGATCGGCAATCCTTCGGAGAAGCTGTGTGGTGACGAGTGTCGTGACCACAAAATTGTCCTCCGAGAGGGTTCCCGCTTGTTGCCGCTTGGAAAGAACATAGTCGCCCAGCAGTCCGGCAATTTGATTCCCGGTAAAAATTTCCCATTCCCCGTCAGGGTCCAGGGTTTTGGGAGCCGCAAAGCCGATGCGGTCGCAGTCCGGATCGGTAGCGAGTGCCAGATCGGCTCCGATCTGCTTGGCCCGCTTGATGAGGGCGTCAAAAACGACAGCATTCTCGGGATTCGAGACGTGACCGGGCACGTTCGGAAAATCGCCGTCTGGTGATGCCTGTGGCCCAAATTCTTCAACGTCTTCAAATCCATCCCTGGCCAATATCGGCAGGACTGCCGAAGAGCCAACGCCGTGGAGTGGCGAATAAAGGATGGTTGCCCCGCGCGGACCGGGTTGGGCCTGCTCGAGCACGGCCTTCATGTACGCGGCATCTATTTCTTCCTGGCAGAAGATGATCCGGCCATCAGCCCTCGCAGTTTCGAAATCAACGCGGTCGATCTGCCCCACCTTCATGACGCAGTCGATAACTCCCGCATCGTAGGGCGGTATCAACTGGGCTCCTGTGTCCCAGTAGGCTTTGAAGCCGTTATCGATCGGTGGATTGTGGCTTGCAGTGATCATAATCCCACAGGAGCACTGCTTGTGCCGAACGGCAAACGACAGACAGGGTGTGCTGTGGTAGCCATCCAGAAAATAGATCTCAAAACCAGCAGCGACCATAATCTCAGCACTCAGACAAGCGAATGTGCGCGAATGGTGACGGGTGTCGTACGCGATGGCACAGGCTAGCTTCTCACTGGGGCGGGCCTGACTTTTCACGTAGGTGGCTAGGCCAGAGGCACTTTCGCCCATCGTGCGCTCATTGATGACGGCGGTGCCGATTTCATACATTTTCCCCCTTCGCCCGCCTGTGCCGAATTCCAGCACTTTCCAAAATGCCTCATTGAGTTCGACATACTTTTGCTGTGCAAGATGCTCGCGAATACTCCCGACATAATCTGCGTACCGCGGCTCAGAAAGCCAGAGGCGAATGTTTTCCGCCGCAGATGGTGACACCTGTCCCGTCTCGCATGCGGCAGTCAGTAGACTCAGGGCATTGTCCGCTTGGTTCATGTTGTGCATCCGTGGTCGTTGGTGGGAAAGGGTTCTCATTGTGCAATGGGCTGGTTGCATTGTGCCGCGCACGACGCCGAGCGAAAAGGGTACCAATCTGCTGAGGTGAGGTCGTTTGTAGCCGCAGAGACAAACACGTATACTGCCGGGACGAAAATTGTCGACTTGTGGGCCGGGTGAAGCACATCAAAGGGAGGGCAATGTGGCCGAACTGATTATCAGTGTATCGGGGCTGAGGGGAATTGTTGGCGAGACACTCACGCCCGAGATCGCAGTCCGCTACGTTCAAGCATTTGCAGTCGGTTTAGAGGGTGGCCCGCTCGTGATCAGTCAGGACGGCCGTGCGAGTGGTCCCGCACTGGCCGCTGCCATCCAGGATGGATTGTTTGCTGCCGGCCGCGATGTGATTGATGCAAACGTGGCCGCGACACCGACCACCGGGATTCTCGTTCGCGAACATTCTGCCGCTGGTGGCATCCAAATTTCCGCAAGCCACAACCCGGCCGAGTACAACGGCCTCAAATTGTTTGGGCCTGATGGACGTGTTGTCCCAGCCCCCGTTGGCCAGAAGGTACTCGATCGCTACCGCTCGGAGACCAATTTTGTGTCCGAAGCGACTCGGACACCGAGCGGCTCCCTATGTGAGGATACGACCACGGCGCACTGGGAAAAAATTGCCACACAAATCGATGTGGATCGGATCAGAGCGGCACGTATTTCAGTGCTTCTCGATGCCAATCATGGATCTGGTGCTGTGCTCGGTGAACGTCTTCTCGAGGAACTCCATTGCGATGTCACTCTGCTGGGAGGTGTGCCCGATGGCCAATTTGATCATCAGCCGGAGCCGACTGCAGCAAATCTTTCCGGGGTTTTGGACAGACTCACAGGTAGTCAGGCGGCCATCGGTTTCTGCCAGGATCCGGATGCCGATCGACTGGCGGTGATTGATGAATGCGGAAACTATGTCGGAGAGGAATATACACTTGCGCTCTGTACGGATCATCTCTTGCGCAGGAGTAAGGGGCCGGTCGTGACGAATTGTTCCACAAGCCGTATGACGCAGGATGTTGCTGAGCGTTTTGGTGTCGCGTTCAGTCGCTCGGCAGTGGGCGAGGCCCATGTGGCCGATGAAATGCTGCGCGTCGGTGCGGTGATCGGGGGTGAGGGAAACGGTGGTGTGATTCATCCGGAGATTGGTTACGTTCGCGATAGTTTTATTGCGATGGCATTGTTACTCGATGCCATCGCATCGCGGCAGCTGCCAATCAGCAGACTCGCCGAAGAGCTACCCCACTACGTGATGTCGAAGCGAAAAGTTCCGCTCAAGCGGGAGCAGCTGGTGGATGTCATTGCAAGTGTACAAAGTCACTTCGGCGATGCCGAGGTTAGTGGCCTCGATGGGCTCCGGCTCGACTGGCCCGGAAAATGGGTGCTCATTCGTGCCAGCAATACCGAGCCGATCATCCGCATCATGTCGGAAGCCGAAACAGCCAGGGAGGCGGACCGACTCTGCCAGGAGGTGGAGAGCGTCATCGGTGAGGGTTCGACCTAGTTTGCCATTTGGCAATCTGGAGGTGGGCTACGTCTCGTCTTCGCGGAGTTTGGCCAATACGCTGTAGTCTTCCAGGGTCGAGGTGTCTCCCGCGGTTTCCTTGCCGCTGGCAATGTCGCGCAGGAGTCGCCGCATGATTTTACCACTTCGGGTTTTCGGCAGGGCAGCCGTAAAGTGGATATCGTCGGGCTGGGCGAGTGCACCGATTTCTTTACGGACGTGCTGTTTGAGTTCCTTACGTGTTTCTTCATTAGGCTCAATTCCGGCGACGGTCACAAAAACAGCAATGGCCTCTCCCTTGAGTTCATGCGGGCGACCGACAGCTGCAGCCTCAGCGACGGAAGGATGACTAACCAGCGCGCTCTCAATTTCAATCGTACTGAGTCGGTGACCAGAAACATTGAGGACATCGTCGATGCGACCCATGATCCAGTAATAACCATCCTCATCGCAGCGGGCATTGTCACCGCAGAGATATTTTCCAGGCACACTCTCCCAATATTGCTGCTGGTAACGTTCGTCATCTCCCCAAATGCCTCGGAGCATTCCCGGCCAAGGTTGCGTGATGACAAGCCAGCCACCGTTGCCCGACTCTACGCTCACACCTGACTCGTCGACAATTTCGGGGATGACGCCGGGCAGCGGTTTGGTGCAACTTCCCGGTTTTGTAGTAATCGCACCCGGTAGCGGGCTCATCATGATGCCCCCTGTTTCCGTCTGCCACCAGGTATCTACAATCGGGCAGCGTTCCTGGCCAACCACGCGGTGGTACCACATCCAGGCTTCCGGATTGATACCTTCGCCAACCGTTCCTAGAAGACGCAAGCTGGATAAATCGGACCGTGTGACAAAATCGTCGCCCCATTTGATAAAAGCCCTGATTGCTGTCGGTGCCGTGTAAAAAATAGTCACACCGTAACGCTCTACAATTTCCCAAAACCGGCCCTCATCAGGCCAGTTCGGTGCCCCTTCATACATTACCACGGTGGAACCGTTGGACAGAGGGCCGTAGACAATGTAGCTGTGTCCTGTGATCCAGCCACAATCGGCCGTACACCAGTACACATCATCTTCTTTCAGGTCAAAGACCCAACGGCTGGTCATTTTTGTGTAGAGGTTGTAACCCGCCGTTGTATGTTTGATCCCCTTCGGTTTTCCGGTGGAGCCGCTGGTGTAGAGGATAAAGAGCGGATGTTCGCTGTCGAGTTGTGCTGCCGGACAGTCCGCCGATGCTTGGTCCATCAGTTCGTCCCACCAATAGTCACGGCCCGGAACCATTTCCACTTCACTTCCAGTACGCCGGAGCACAATGCATTTCTCAACAGTCGGTGATTTTGTAAGCGCTGCATCGACGGTCGCCTTAAGCGGTAGTTCACTGCCACGTCGCCAGCCCGCATCGGCAGTGATTTGCAGTTTAGCCTGAGCGTCATTGTTGCGATCGGCAATTGCCGCGCTGGAAAAACCACCGAAGATTACGGAATGGACTGCCCCTACTCGGGCACAGGCAAGCATGGCGATTGCCAATTCCGGTGTCATCGGCAGATAGATAGAGACCACATCACCAGCTTCGACTCCCTGACTCTTGAGGACGTTTGCAAATTTGCAAACTTCCTCATGCAGTTGCGCGTAGGTGAGGGTGCGACTGTCGCCCGGTTCACCTTCAAAGATGATTGCAACCTTATCTTTGCGATCTGTCGTCAAATGGACATCGAGGCAATTGTAGGAGGCATTGGTCACGCCACCCACGAACCACTTTGCCAGTGGGGGCTGCCAGTCGAGGACCTTGTCAAAGTCTTTGAACCAGTGAAGTTGCTCCTTACCTAGTTTCCCCCAAAAGCCTTCGATATCCTTAGCCGCCTCGTCCCAGAGTGCCTGATACTCTTCCAGCGATCCGATATGGGCTTGTGCGGCAAATGCAACTGTTGGTGAAAACAGACGTTCCTCTTGCATGACGGTATTGATCTGGCCAGCGTGTTCGTTTGCCATGGGATTGCTCCTGCAATAGAAATGACTTGCTTTGTGGTTGGAGGAGTTATTTTGCAGCAATCGGAAGCAATCGGTCCAGTTCTTCTTGATCGACCGGTGCTGCTGTGAGAATTCTTACACCCTCTTCGGTAATCGCAATGGTGTGTTCAAAATGTGCGCTTGGCTTGCCGTCCGCAGTCGACATCGTCCAGTGGTCCGATTCTGCTATGACTCGTTTCGTTCCAAGATTTACCATCGGTTCAACTGCGATTACGATACCGGGCTCTAACTCAAAATCATCTCTAGGCTGTAAGTTTTTGCTGCGATAGTTTGGTACTTGTGGAGGTTCATGCATGTTCTTGCCAATACCGTGTCCAACGAAGTTTTCCACAGCGCTAAAACCAGCATCGTTCACAAATGTTTGCATTTCGACTGCAACCTCACTCCACTTCTTTTTTACGGGGATCAGGTCGATCGCCATTTGCAGCGTTGCGGCAGTAACATCAAGTAGCCGTTGGACTTCCGGATCAATCTCTCCGATCGGCAGTGTGACTGCTGAGTCACCACACCAATGATGGATGCGACAACCGGTATCGATACTCAGCACATCACCTTCTTCAAGAACGCGACGGCCCGGGATTCCATGAACAACCTGTTGGTTGAGTGAAGTACAGGTTACACCTGGAAATTCTGGTTTACTAGGCACACTGTTGGGGTAGTTGAGAAAGAGCGGCTCGGCATCGAGTTGCTCATAATAATTGCGGACTGCCGCATCAATTTCACCGGTAGTCTTTCCCGGCACTGCCAGCCTGGTTGCGATCTGTAGGGCCTGCCACACGGCCAGACCGGACGGTCGCATCAGATTGATTTCTCGCGATGATTTAAGATTTAATGTTTCCGACACCTTCTTCCATCCCTGCTAAGCACAAATGATTTCTTTTTATCGTTCAGTTTGGATGGCCTCAGGCCACCCCCGGATCCTGTCGACTGATTGCCAGGCGGATATGTTCCCGAACCTCCTCGCGAGATCCACTGCCATCGATGGATTTTAAAATATCTTTTTCGCTGTAATACTGCAGCAGCGGCTCGGTCTGATTACGGTAGACTCGAAATCGGTTTTGGATAATTTTGGGAGAATCATCGCCGCGGCCGCGGTCAACGAGACGCTGCAGGAGTTGGTTGTCACCTGCGGTTAATTCCAACACCAGATTCAGTGGCATACCGCGGCGAGAAAGTAGTTGGTCAAGCATTTTTGCCTGCTCGAGAGTGCGTGGGAAACCGTCTAGCAGGAAGCCGTTGTTGCAGTCTTCTGCATCCAGTCGGGAGTCGACAAGTTCCATCACAATATCATCTGGAACGAGTTTTCCACCTTGGATAAAGTCCTGGGCCGATTTTCCAATGTCGCTTTTCTGTTCCACTGCTGCTCGCAGCATGTCACCCGTTGAGAGATGGGGAATAGTGAGAAAGTTGCTCAGCCACTCGGACTGAGTTCCCTTTCCTGCTCCGGGTGGTCCGACAAACACTAACTGCATGGCGCGAAGGTACTCAAGATCTCTCGAGGAGGCCTTTGTAGTTGCGCATCACCAGATGACTATCGATTTTTTGTACGAGGTCAAAGGCAACGCTAACTGCGATTAATAAGCCGGTCCCCCCATAAAAACTGGCAACCATCAAAGGAACGTTTATCGCAGCAGAGATAATCGTTGGAATGATAGCTACCAGTGCGAGAAAACCCGCACCGACGTATGTGATCCTGACCATGACTTTTTCCAGATAATCGGTGGTCCGCTTGCCGGGCCGGTAGCCCGGGATAAACGTCCCGAAATTTTTCAAATTCTCAGCCATATCTTTTGGGTTGAAGGTAATCGCCGTCCAGAAGTAGCAGAAAAAGTAGATCATCGCGACATAGAAGAGGTTGTAGGTAAACCCATCACCACGTTCAAAGATTGCCTTCAATTCACCAAGGACTCCGTTGTTTGGGAATCGAGTTGCCAACTGATTGAACAGGATCATCGGAATCATCAACAAGCTACTAGCAAAGATAATGGGCATCACGCCAGCTTGATTGACACGAAGAGGCAGATATTGACGTGTGCCGCCATAAACGCGACGTCCACGTACATGCTTTGCACTCTGCGTGGGAATCCGCCTTTGCCCCTGTGTGATAAAGACAACGCCAAATATAACTGCAACGAACATGACTGCCAGCACAATCAGATGTTCAATGCCCAGGTTGCCCGGTGCGCCTCCCAGTTGAAAATCCGACTGTTTGATCAATTGATATCCGGCCCCCGGCATTCGGGCAAGAATACCAGCCATGATCAAGAGGCTGATGCCGTTGCCGATCCCGAACTCATCAATTTGCTCGCCCAACCACATGAGAAACACGGTGCCTGCGGTCATGGTCAAAACGGCTGCAAACTGCCAGCCGAAATTAGCAAGAAATCCGGACTGCATCGATTCCCAGACGGTTTCATTGATGAGTCGACTTGCGGGATTCGCAGTACTCGCCGAGGCACTTATCAACCAGCGGAGATAGAAATAACTTTGGATCAGGCAGAGGACCACGGTTGCGTAGCGGGTGTATTCATTGATTTTCTTTTGCCCGCTCTCGCCTTCTTTTTTGAGTTCTTCGAGCGGTTTCCAGACACTTCCGAGCAACTGGAAGATAATCGAAGCCGAGATATAGGGCATAATCCCAAGGCCAAAAATAGTGGCCTGATTTAATTGGCTGGCACTAAAGACAGAGACTGCGGCAACCAGATCGGCCAAACCGCCCGTTTCGAAATGGGCAGTCATCGCCTGCTGATTCACAACCGGAAGAGGGATTTGCCAGCCGACGCGATAGATGGCCAAAAACAGCAGCGTTAGAAAAATCTTCTGCCGCAGTTCAGGTATTGTAAAGATGATACGAAATTTTTCAAACATTTTGCGATCTGTCCTTGATCGTTTCCGATTGCCTTAGTCGTCCTCTTTGAAGCAAGCGGCCACCACGGCGGGCCCGTATGTGCAAGAGCGACCGGTCATGAACTTGATGTATTGCGACTTCCCATTTTGTTCTTCACAACAGGTTTTTTTCCGGGTAGGAGTGTTATCGTGCCACCGGCCTTTTGAATTTTTTCCTCGGCGCTTTTGCTAAATCGATGTGCAGCCACGTTTAACTTTTTCTTCAATTCACCATTTCCAAGTACCTTAAACTGGTCAAAGTGTGGTCCGATGAGCCGTTTCTCTCGTACTGTGTCGGGCGTTACCTTGTCGCCACTAGAAAAAGCATTTTGTAAATCGCCGACATTGATAACGGCAACAACCGATCCCCAGCGGTTGTTAAAACCGCGTTTAGGTATCCGGCGCACCATCGGCATGCTTCCACCCTGGAATGTCACGTGACTAGAAAATCCTGCACGTGAATGTTGTCCCTTATGTCCGCGACCGGCGGTTTTCCCATGGCCAGAACCGGGGCCACGACCAACTCTTCGTCGCTTCTTAAATTTCTTGATACCGCGATTGACGTCATGCAGGTTCATGTCAGGGTAACTCCTCGCAGCCGCTCTATTTCTCCACGGGAACGCAATTTCTGGAGTGCCGCAATCGTGGCCTTGACCAAAGTAACCGAATTATTTGATCCAAAACTTTTGGTAAGAATATCGTGGATCCCCGATGCTTCACAGACAGCTCGGACCGCTGCGCCTGCGATCACACCTGTTCCCGGTGAGGCAGGTACCAAAATCACCTTAGCTGCTCCAAACTGTCCCTTGACGGTATGTGGGATGGTGCTGTCCGCCAGTTCGATATCCATTTGATTGCGGGTGCCGCACTTGACTGCTTTTTCGACCGCGAGTGGTACTTCATTTGCTTTTCCATACCCCCAGCCGACACGTCCATTGCCGTTGCCAACAACAACCATGGCCGCAAAGCTGAAGCGACGTCCTCCCTTGACGACAGCCGCACACCTCTTAATTTTGACGACCTTATCAATCAGTTCGCCGGTCGTTTTGGATTCTTTTTCTGCAGTTCTTGCCACGGTTGGGCTACTCCTGGAAACTAATGATTTCCTCGTTCAAAATTTAAGGCCTGCCTCGCGGGCCGCTTCCGCTAATGCGGCAACTCGGCCGTGGAACTTACTGGGACCACGGTCAAATGCACACGCCTTGATCCCTGCCTCCTGCCCTCGTTCCGCGATCGCCTTACCGACCGATGCAGCAGCGTCGATATTTCCCCCATACGCCGCCTGTTTGTGCAGTTCCGCTTCAACAGTACTCGCAGATGCTAAAGTTTTCCCACTCGTATCGTCAATCAACTGGGCATAAATGTGGCGGTGGCTTCGAAAAATCGCCAGGCGGGGTTGCGAGGCCGTTCCCTCCACCCGCTTGCGGACACGAAACCGCCTTCGCTGCCGTTGCCGTCTTAGTGCTCTTTCATGATTCATAGCTTCAAAACCAACTCTCGTTTTACGGATGTATGAGCTTTCGTTAGGCTCCCACAGCCTTACCCGCCTTACGGCGGACATATTCGTCTACATAACGAATTCCTTTGCCCTTGTAAGGCTCAGGTTTGCGAACCGCCCGTACCTCTGCAGCAAACTGCCCCACTTTTTGTTTGTCAGTACCTTTGATATGCACGTGAGTCTGGTCGGGGCAACTCACATCCAAACCTTGTGGAATTGTCTTGTGGACTTCGTTGGCAAAACCGACGCGCAACTGTAATATCTCCCCTTGAATTGCCGCGAGATAACCGACACCAACGATTTCCAATTTCTTTTCGTAGCCTTTGGTGACTCCTTCCACCATATTTTGTACAAGTGCTCGGGTCAGGCCGTGGTACGCTCGTGATTCTTTGTTGTCGTTAGACCGCTGGATCAGGATTTGTTTGCCATCGTCGACTACAGCCGTAATCTCCGGTCGATGAGAATAGCTGAGCTTGCCCAGCGGTCCCTCAACAGAAATCAGACTGCCATCGATCGACACATTAACGCCGCTCGGAATAACAATCGGTTGGTTGCCAATTCGCGACATGGTCTTTTATTCCTGTCCGCCGATTCTTTTAATCATCCACAAGCATGGATGATGCATTCAAATCTAACGCTGTATTCAAATGTAACGCTGCCCAAGGAGTTTCATCATACGGAGTTGCAGTCTCTAAATGTACCGGTTTGATGATTCCAATTTCAAATATTGTACATACTACCAAACTTCACACACTACCAAACTTCACAAAGAACCTCTCCACCGAGGTTCCGTTGTCTAGCTTCACGATCCGAAATGACACCCCGGCTTGTGCTGACGATTGAGATTCCAAGCCCATTGAGAATCGGCCGCAAATTACTCGCTCCGTTATAGATTCTCCGCCCAGGTTTGCTAATCCGTTTGATGTGTCGAATAACACGCTCGCCGTTGGGACCGTATTTGAGATCGAGTTGAATTGCAGGAAACTTTGCTTCTGTCGATTCCTTCCAGTCCCAGATGTATCCCTCGCGTTTAAGCACTTCTGCCATCCCGCGTTTCACCTTGGACGAAGGAACTTCGACATTAGGTCGCTCGATCCGTACCGCATTACGGATACGGGTCAACATATCAGCGATCGGGTCAGTCATCATCGCAGTAGATTCTCCGGTTTACCAACTTGCTTTTTTGACGCCTGGAATCACACCCTCGTCTGCCAGATTGCGAAAACAGATCCGGCAAATACCAAACTTTCGGTATACGGAACGTGGTCGCCCGCACAATTTGCATCGCCTCTCTACACGAGAGGAAAATTTAGGGGTTCGCAGCGCTTTAGCGATTTTTGATTTGCTTGCCATAGCGACTTTACTTTTGTTTTGTTCGTTTGTTTGTTAATTCCGAAAATGAACTTTTTACAGCTTCTCATTTTTTGACAATCGCTAAGTAGCCATTGCCGCTTCGCCTTCCTGACGCAAAGGTAGTCCCAGACCTATCAGCAGTGTTCGCGCTTCTTCGTTGCTGCTCGTTGAGGTCACGATCGTAATATTCATGCCCTGGACGTGTGTGTATTTGTCCGGATTGAGTTCAGGAAATACCAACTGTTCCGAGAGCCCGAGGCTGTAGTTTCCATGTCCATCAAATGCTTTGGGTTTGAGTCCTCGGAAGTCTCGTACGCGCGGAAGGGCCAGGGAAATAAGACGATCCAAGAATTCATACATTCTTGCGCCACGCAGTGTAACCATACAGCCAACCGGCGAGCCCTCGCGGAGCCGAAACCCAGCCACACTCTTGGTCGCCAGTCGGATAGCTGGCTTTTGAGCTGAGATTTCTGCAAGCGCGGACATTGCCATGTCGAGATGTTTTTTTTCGGAGACGGCACTACCGACCCCCATGCTGAGAACGATTTTTTCAAGTCGCGGTAGCGATAGTCGATTTTTCCGCCCTAGCTGCTTGGCAAGGGAGGGAAGAATCTCCTGATCAAATTTTTCTAAAAGTCGTGGTTTCATGAGATTGGCGGAATATTATTCGTTGCTGGAGTATTGCAATGTAGTGCGGGACAATTCTTACGCTTTACCCCCGGTGTAGCTATTTTTGGGTGGAGAAACTTGATCGATAACGGCTTGAGTTTTTGCCTCTGCAGGGTCCATGCCTTTCGCTGAGAGTTCACGAGCCTGGCGCCGTGAATAGCGGTGCTTTGCACCCTCCTGGTCAAAATAATAACCAATACGCGTTGGTTGCGATGTGTGGGGACAAACAAACATTATGTTGGACATATCCACAGGCATCTCCTTGGATAATTGTCCACCCTGCGGATTCTTCTGGCTCTTTTGGACATGTTTTCGGACACGATTGATTCCCTCAATCACAACACGGCCCTTATGCTTGACGATCTTCAGAACGCGTCCACGGGTACCTTTGTCGGCACCAGCCATCACTTCCACGTTGTCATCAAGTCGAATATGCATTAAACCACCTCGCTGGCGAGGCTAATGATTTTCATGAAGCGACGCTCTCGCAATTCACGAGCTACCGCACCAAAAATTCGTGTACCTCGTGGATTTCGTTCTGCATCAAGAATCACCACCGCGTTACTGTCGAATCGTACATAGCTTCCGTCCTCACGCCGTGTCGGTGATTTACATCGGACGATCACGGCTCGCACGACGGTTTTTTTCTTGACATCACTTCCAGGGATAACGGACTTGACGCTGCACACGATGATGTCACCAAGACCTGCCGTGCGCCGCTTGGTGCCTCCGAGCACCTTGATACACATGACTTCTTTCGCGCCCGTGTTGTCGGCGACGTTGAGTCTGGTTTCCATTTGAATCATTGTGACACCCGGTATTCATCCACATTTTGGCAGTTGCCGACGAATCGGCCGCTCTGCCGCGATGATCGATTTACGGTAATTTCTTTTGTGGCAGTTCCACTTCATTTTCATCTGTTTTCAGACTTCCGCAGCATCGACGTCTTTGGCAGCTTTCATTGCCGCTAAATCCACCGCGGTGCTTTTCGCAACGACCCGCACAAGTTGCCACCGTTTGGTTTTGGATTGAGGACGGGCCTCAATGATTTCGACAGTATCGCCCATCTTGGACTCTTCATTTTCGTCGTGAACGTGACAGATGGTGCGTCGCCGCAAGTATTTTTTGTACTTGGGGTGCTTAATAAGTCGCGGAAGTTCTACGCGCCGCGTCTTGGTTGCACTGTCACGAGTGACGACTCCGATAGCCACTTTTTTGGGCATGTTTGACTCCCACCGTATTGTTGCACTGCTGTATTGTTGCACTGCTGTATTGTTGCACTGCTGTATTGTTGCGATTATGTTCCGCTTGTTGCGGCTTTCAGTTCACGCTCACGTTGTATTGTTTTAATCCGGGCGATTAATCGCCGATTTTTTCTTAACTCGGATGGTGCGTCGAGGCGTTCCGTTTGCGCCTGAATGCGCAGTCGAAAAAAATTCTCGCATGTTTCCTTCAAGGTGAGGCCGAGCTGTTCGTCGCTCATTTCTCGTAATTCAGTAGCCCTTATCATGCAGTCCTCCGCTTAATGAACCGCACACGCATTGGCATTTTGTGGGCAAGACGAGCAAAGCACATCTTTGCGACCTTTTCCGTGGTGCCCGAAATTTCATAAAGTACGCTTCCGGGCTTTATGACAGCCGCCCAATAGGACGGTTCTCCTTTACCCTTGCCCATTCGTGTTTCCAAGGGAATGGAAGTGATTGGTTTGTGGGGAAACATCCGGATGTACAATCTTCCTTCACCGCGCAGATATTGCTGGGCGGCAATACGGCCGGCCTCAATCGTGGCAGCACTGATCCACCCGCCCTCGGATGCCTGCAATCCAAAATCGCCAAAGGCAACCCGATTGCCGCGTGTGGCACTACCTTTTATACGACCTTTTTGGACTTTTCGGTGCTTGACCCGTTTCGGCATCTGCGTCATCAGTTTTTTCCTCGTGATACATGCCTTGGTTGATCCAAACCTGGATACCAATGTGTCCCTGAGCTGTTTTTGCCTCAGTAAATCCGTAATCGATTTTAGCTCGCAGGGTCGATAGCGGAATCGATCCGGAAATCTGTTTTTCACGGCGAGCCATTTCAGCGCCACCGAGACGCCCTGCTAACTGAATCTTAATCCCCTTTGCCCCAGCCTCCATGGTTGCTTCCATTGCCCGTTTCATCGTTCTTCGAAAACCAGCCCGCTTCTGCAATTGTTCGGCAACATCTTCGGCAACCAACTGTGCGTATATCTCCGGTCGTGAGATCTCTTCGATCTTGACGTTAATCCGCCGCCCGACAAGATCCTGCAGTTCACCTTGCAGTCGCTCAACTTCCTGGCCCTTGCGACCGATAATAATTCCCGGCCGAGATGCGTAAAGGATCACCTTGACTTCATCACGGGTACGCTCAATTTCAACTTTGGAGACGCCGGCATAGCGGCATTTTTTCTTGACAAACGTACGGATCTTCTTGTCCTCGACCAGCAGGCTCGCAAACTCCTTCTTCGGGGCATACCAGCGGCTTTTCCAGCCCTCCATAATGCCCGCGCGAAAACCAGTCGGATTTACTTTTTGTCCCATCGTTTATTCCAATTCGATGCTGATGTGCGAGGTCCGCTTTTTTATTACATGTGCCATGCCTCGTGCCCGAGGACGGACCCGCTTGAACATGGGTCCGCCGTCTACTCGTGCATCGCAGACAACAAGCTGCTCGATTTTTGCGCCACGACCGGAGTTTTGATCGGGATCCATCGCGTTGCCAAGTGCGCTCCTTAGGACCTTTTCGAGGAATCGCGCACCGCGTTGGGGTTGGTATTTGAGAATGTCGAGCGCAATATCGGCCCGTTTACCACGAATCATATCCGCTAAAGAGCGGACCTTCGTTGGGCTGATGCGTGCATATCGGTGACTGGCTCGAAAACCCATGATTCTCAGTCGTTTCTATAAATTCGTTTTAAAAACAATAAAGGCAATGATTCATGACAAAATGCCAAACAGGAATTTCTTACTTTGCTTTACCGCTTACTTTGCTCTACCACCATGTCCTCGAAAGGTTCGTGTGGGAGCAAATTCACCAAGTTTATGGCCGACCATTTCTTCGGACACAAAGACCTTCATGTGTGCCTTACCGTTATGGACCATGAATGTATAGCCGACAAATTCCGGCACGATGGTACATGATCTGGCCCAAGTCTTGATGGGTTCTTTTAGTCCGCTAGCCTCCTGCTTCTCAACCTTGAGAAACAACTTCACATCGACATAGGGCCCTTTTTTTAACGATCTTCCCATTGAACCATTCTTCCGAGTTCGTTTGCTACCGAACTGTAGTACATGTGTTCCAAATTATTTCTTCAGTTTCAACTGTCCGTATCGTTTGCTTTTTCGGCGCCGCACAATTGCCACATTGGACGGCTTACGGCGATAACGCGTCGATCCACCCTTGGCCGATTTTCCAGTCGGGCTGACCGGATGACGGCCTCCTTTGGTGCGGCCTTCACCGCCACCGTGTGGATGGTCCACCGGATTCATTGCCGTGCCACGGACATGAGGGCGACGGCCCATCCACCTTTTGCGGCCCGCCTTGCCCAACACAATGTTCATGTGGTCGGCATTTCCAATGGATCCAATGGTTGCGCGGCAATTCGCAGGAACCCGACGGATTTCACCACTCGGCAGATTGATCTGTGCCCAGTCTGCGTCGCGAGCTGCCAGTACCGCACTGCTGCCAGCAGATCGGCACAGGACGCCACCGCGACCCGGTTGTAATTCGATGTTGTGGATCGCAATTCCGGGGGGCATATTCTTCAGTGGCAGGCAGTTGCCAACGGTTGGCGCCGCATCGAGGCCACTCTCAACGTGGCTTCCCACCTCCAGTCCTTGCGGGGCAAGAATGTACCGTTTTTCGCCATCTACGTAGTGCAGCAATGCAATTCTCGCAGAACGGTTCGGATCGTATTGGATGGCATGGACCTTCGCCTTGATACCATCCTTGTTACGCCGGAAATCAATCATGCGGTAACGTTGCTTGTGTCCACCACCACGGTGCCTCACTGTGATCTTGCCCTGATTGTTGCGGCCTCCGGTCTTGCGCTTGGAACGAAGCAATTTTTTTGGCGGCTTGATCCCAGCGGTCAGTTCCGCAAAGTCGCTCACGCTCGCTCCGCGGCGTCCCGGTGTTGTCGGTTTGTAGCGCCTAATACCCATGGCCTTTATCCTGAAATGCCCTACCAAGTTTCCTGAGTAAAATAAATAATAAATTGAGCAAAATAAATTGAGTACGTGTTCTTCGATGTATGTTAGAAGAAGTCGATCCGATACTCCGGATCGAGCGTCACAATCGCCTTTTTCCAATCTTTTGTGTACCCGTAACGGAATCGGCTTCGCCGCGGCTTGCCCTTCCGGTTTTGGGTCCGCACATCAACAACTTTCACGTTAAACAACTCTTCTACGGCCCGGCGGACATCATCTTTATTCGCGAGCCGATTGATCTCAAAGGAATAGGCATTGAATCGTGAACTGCGATGCATTCCCTTTTCCGTCACCAGTGGACGCAGCAGGATCTGGTGTGGTTCAAGATGGAGCGACGTGGCACCCGCTTCCCCCTGTTTCTGCTTCGATTCCGTTTTTTCCGATTTTGTTTTTGCCATAATCCCGTCTCTCTTTTCACCGTCTCTTCGCGTCAGCGACTTCTCCCGGTACGCCCGCTATGAGCGGCCGGCCATCTGTTTACCTATTCTTTTTTCTGGGCCATTTTTTCCTTGATCGTGTCGAGGGCAGCCTGGGTCACAAGCATCTTTTTGGGCCGGAGAACCTCAAGGGCATTGAGGTCGCTCACCGGCGATACGCTGATTTTGTCAATGTTTCGTGCGCTTTTGTAGACGTTGCTGTCTAGCTTTTCGGTTGTCACCAGGACGCTTTTCCCGTCGCAATGTAACGATTTGAGGATCGCAGCCATTTCTCCAGTAGCAGGCGCGTCGAAATCAAGCTGATCAATAATCACCAACTGATCATCTAAAATTTTGGAAGCGATCGCCATCCGCAAAGCAAGCCGGACCGCTTTTTTGGGTAGTCGATAGGAATAGTCACGAGGTCGCCTGGCAAAGATATGGCCACCACCGCGCCTCACACCACTTCGTATTGAGCCTGCGCGAGCATTGCCTGTCCCTTTTTGCCGGTACATTTTTTTTGTCGAACCTCTTACGTCGCTCCGGCTTTTCGTCCGCACCGTACCTTGGCGAAGACTGGCCTGATACATCACGACCACATCGTGCAGCAACTGCCGATTGATATGCGGTGCCAAATCGGTCGCTTCGATGGAGTAGGTTCCCACCTTTTCTCCCGACTTGCTATACACAGGTAACTTGGCCATTTTTCTTTACAGTCTATTTGTTTGCGATGGTCGTTTTTTCTAACGGACTTTTTTCGGGAGTTGGCTCCCGATGTTGGCGTTCACCTTTGGTCCCGCTCTATATACTTTGCTGCTTATAATTTGTTCGTTTCCCGGATCAAAACATAACCTCCATTCGGCCCGGGAATTCCTCCGCGAACAACCAGCAGATTGTTTTCGGCGTCTACCTGAACCACCTTCAGATTCCGCACCGTGCAGCGTGCGTTGCCATACTGCCCCGCCATCCGCCGACCCTTAAACAGACGGGATGGATAGGCACTGCATCCGGTACCACCCGCATGGCGATGGCACTTTTTGACTCCATGCGAAGCCCGCTGGCCGGAAAAATTATGCCGTTTCATCACGCCAGAAAACCCGCGGCCTTTGGTAGTCCCCACGATGTCAACGGCGGGTACCTCTGCGAAACTGTCGACCCCGATGGCGTCGCCCACCTGAATGTCGTCGGTGGCAGTCCTAAATTCTCGCACCAAACGTTTGGGTTCGCAGTCCGCTTTTTCTACAGCCTCAATGCCACCTTGCCCCCGCGCCTTTGCGCGTTTGCTATCCAACTTTGCAACATGGCCACGTTCGCTGCGGCGTGCCAGTCGGCGAGGCTTATCAAGATATCCGAGTTGGACAGCTTCGTATCCATCCCGGTCGAGACTCCGTAATTGAAGCACGTGACAAGGCCCTGCCTGAACGACAGTAACCGGAACAACAACACCGGTTTCTGGATCGTAGATTTGTGTCATCCCGACCTTACGGCCGAGTAATCCGATTGCCATAGCTGAGCCTTTTGTGCTTCGCGAACAGGAACATGCAGCACCGAGGTACTGCAGCTTACCTGTTACGCTTCCACTGCATGCGGTGGTTCCTGAGTCTTAGATGCTGATGCGTTTTCTGGTGTGAACAAACTCTCTAGTATTGGATCAAATGCTGTATTGGAAATGATTTGTTGGTCGATTTGTTCTATCTGCTTGAAGCCTTGATTTTAATATCGACACCTGCCGGAAGGCTCAGTTTGTTGAGGGATTCAATGGTTTTGGCCGTCGCCTGAACAATGTCGATCAGTCGTTTGTGTGTGCGGATTTCAAATTGCTGGCGCGATTTTTTGTGAACATGCGGACCCGAAATAACCGTGTAGCGCTCGATCCGAGTCGGCAGTGGAATAGGACCATGGACTTCGGAATTGGTGCGTTTTGCCGTATCCACGATTTCCATTGCACTCTGGTCCAAAACCGAATGGTCGTAGGCCTCCATGCGGATGCGAATTGTTTCCTGCGCCTTTGCCACGTAGAAAGGACTCCCGCCAAATTACATATGTTTAAAAAAGGCCAATTGCCCCTAGCCCTGTCTTCCCTTATTTCGGCAGCTTGCAAGGCGGGGACATTTTGGTAAACCAATGATGTTATGAGCTTTAGGAAGTGTTGTAAAGGGGACAAACTAGGCCTACTCTTCAAAAAATAGGGGGTTTGCCAAGCCGGGCCCCGGGAGAGAATGATTGCGCCATCGGCTCAGAGGCAGATGTCCACACCAAGGATGATTTTGGCGAGCTGCGAAAGCAGCCCAAGCCGGTGGAGACATTGCCAGACATCCAAGTCCCCCCTTTTTTGGGTGGTTATCGATTCAGGGATTGTCGCCCATGGAGCAATGCGGAAAATGGGCCCATTGTTACTATGGAGAAGTTGCTATGTCCAAGACGCTCGACGAATTGCTCGATGAGGCCGAATTGGCTGAGTTGCAGTCCCATTATGGCGAATATCGCCAGCAGCACGTCCGTCTGGCAATGGAGCCGGAATCGCTTGCTTTTTATCGGCAGGCGTTCAAAAAACGTCGTGGCGAGGTTCTTTTTGCGCTCCGCCGCGGCAGCGGTGAAGTGCTCCTGCATACCAAGCAGAACTACCCGGCCGACCTCTATCGCGTCCCTGGTGGTGGCATCAATTGGGGAGAGTTCGTCCGCACATCGCTCTTTCGGGAAGTGTGTGAGGAGACCCAGTTGGATGTCCAGGATGAACAGTTTTTGGGCATTTTGACATACGAATTCCACGATCGTACCCGAGCGGATGAGAAGGGGGCCATTCCCTTCGTTTCCTATGTCTTTGTCGTTCCCGAGGTCGAGGGGGAGCCCGTTCCCCTGGATGAAAGCGAAAAGATATCCGGTTTCAAATGGGTACCTCTTCAGGAACTTTCACAGGTGGCCGCCAAGTTGCGTTCCATGCCAGAGGACGATTTCGGAAATCCGGATTGGGGGCGATTTCGTGCCCTCGGCCATGATTTCGTTATTGAAAACATTTGCTAGCCTCGCAACGAGTGGCAATCTGCCGAAGTCAGTAAAGTCTACATACTATGAACGAATTTGCGATTCATTCCGTCCCCGGGTTTGCCGAACCAGTGAGCTGTTGGTCCCATCTGATAGCTTCCGGGGTCTTTGCACTGCTTGCCATTCCCCTGATGCGTCGGGCGGTAAAAGGATCCTCGCAACCGGGTGCTGCAGGCCTGATTGCCCGTGTGACAGGCGTCGGGGTTTTTTGTGTCTCGGTGGTGGCCCTGCTCGCAATCAGTGGCGTTTACCATCTGCTTGACTTCAATTCGACGGGCCGTAGTGTGCTGCTCCGCGTCGATTATGCTGCCATTTTTTTTCTGATTGCAGGCACATTCACACCTATTTGCAGTATCCTGCTGCGTGGTTTTTTACGGTCGCTGATATTGGTTCTGGTCTGGACCATCGCCGTTATCGGCATCACGTTCAAAATCGTTTTTTTTACCCAGATGGCAGGACCCGTGGGCACGGTGATTTATATGGCGCTCGGTTGCGGCGGATTTTTTGGGGTGTTTTTCTTCTGCAGACGGTTTGGCGTGGATTTTGTAGAATCGCTTTTTTTGGGGGGGGTCATCTACATTGCAGGTGGTGCAGTCCAGTTGGCCGGATACCCCACGTTGATCCCGGGTGTCGTCGGGCCTCATGAGATTTTCCACCTTGCCGTACTATTCGGCATTTCTCTCCACTGGAAGTTTATTGCGGGGTTTGCTGACGGCCAGATGCCGCAAAAGACGACCAAACTGCAGGCGGGCAAATCGTTTACGGATAATCCGCAGGCGAGCTAAACAAGAAAAACTTGCCGGAAGCGTCTCGATGGCCTCGCCATTGTGGGTTCTTGCCACTTTGTAGCAATGGGCCACTTTTTAAAAATAGAATGTCGCGATCAGAGTTTGAAATTAAAGACCTCGCTCAAGAGTCGCCAGAGACGATTTCCCAAGGTCCGTGGGGCGGTGTCAATTTTGGCTTGCCCACGCAGGCCAATACGCAGTTGATGGTCCGGGTCTACAATCAGGGCCCGGGCTTGATAGGTCGTGCTGGCGAGTTTTTCTCTGCCGGTCGCATCCGTTTGAGTCATCAGTTCCCCACCAGCCCTTTCGGTAAGGCGCCGGGGTGGCTCGGTCATTTCTGTGGTAGCAATCCGTTCAATCTTGGTCTCGAACGTGGTGCCGGGAAGATGGTTGAGGATGATTTCAACGCGTTGGTCTTCCGCAACGAAATTCCGCTCCGACTGGTCGATAGCCAGCACGGCCTCCATTTTGCTCGGATCGCCGATTTGGCAAAAAAGTTCGCTCGCCTGTAGTTTGGCACCGTGGTTTTTGGCCTGAAGAGGCGTCCCGGACCAGGTTGGCAGCATGCCATCTGCGGCGGGTTGGCCCGATTTAAAGGGTGGCGGGAAGATGTAGCCGCCTCTCGGTGCGACTAATCTGAGCCGTCCCAAATCTTCCTGCTGCTGTGCAAGTCGGGTGGTGGCACTATCCTTGCGCTCTTTCGCTTCGAGCAACTCGTTGCCCGCTCTTCGGGCAGCGTCGCCACGACTTTGGTTTCGTTCAAAATGTAGATTTTTAATTTCTTCTTCAAGGGTATCGAGTTCGCCTTGCAAGCTGATCGTTTGGAGTTTTAGATCCAAGTTGTTCAGGTTCGCGAGTGGATCTCCTTTTTTGACGATGCTCCCCGGTTCGACATAGGAGTTTTCCAAAACGCCCGGGACTTCTACATACACCCGCGCAGCATCGTGTGGCTGGATTTCGAGGGTGCAGATCACGTGATACGGCAACGGGACAAACAAGATGCCGGAAAGAAGAATCAGGATCACAGCGACTGTCGTGACGAGTCTTGGAGTTTTCACGCTCTGGAGTCTCCCGGGGACAGAAAGGTATTTTCCAAGTTTCCACAAAGGTTGAACCAATAGGCCGTAGAGAGCAAACGTGGCAATGATCTGTCCTATAATCTGAAAGCCCGTATCCTCAAATACTTTGTAGAGGAAATAAAGAATGCCAAACACAATCAACCAGCGATAGACGACTGCCGCAACACTGTAGAGTGCAAACAACGCTTGGTTGCGTTGGGGCAGAAACGGATCTTCCGGTTCCTCAAGCCCCAGGCAAAGAGCCCCCAGTTTGCGGCTGAGAATAGCACTCGATTTTTGCCGCAAATTTGGGATTTCAAGGATGTCCGAAAGGATATAGTAGCCATCGTAGCGGAGCAGCGGATTGCCATTGAAAAGCAGGGTGCTGACCGAACAGACGAACATAATACTCAAGGAGAGTTGATGGATGATCGTGCCCGGTTCGGTGTACCACCAAATGAACGTTGCCATCGAAGCGATCACCAGTTCGACATACATTCCCGCCGCTCCAATCGCGGCCCGGTGCCACTTGTTTGGTAGCATCCAAGAATCTGAAACATTGCAGTAGAGACAGGGTGTGAGGACCAGGATCATCACCCCCATTTCATGACATTCGCCTCCAAAGTGTTTGCAGGAGAGTCCGTGTCCGAATTCGTGAAGAACTTTGGTGACCGCGAGCGTAATGCCGAGCCAGAGCCAGTTTTTGCCCGCGAAAAATGTCTGGAAGGTAGGAAGTTTCGCCTGAAAAGTCTCCCACTGGACGGTGACCAGCAGGAATGCCAGAACCGCTAGGCTCAGGCAGAGCAGAACGGTCGTTTTGGAAAAAAACCAGCTCGTTTTTGGGTAGAGCCAGTTGAGAATTCGTTCCGGGTCAATTCCCTTGAAGCGGATTGCCAGTACGTTCGATAGGGTCGCAATCAACTGTTTCCGATGGCGTTCTTCTTTTCGGTGGACCAGTTGCATGCCCTGACCGCTGACATCGGCCATCAGCAAGCCACTCTGAAAAAGGTTTCCGATAAAGCGTGCGATTTCCTCGACCGTTATTTTTCCTGGTGGGAAAAGTGATTCGTATCGCTGTTTGATCTCATCGAGGCTTGTTTTGCCGTCGAGCATTTTCAGGATGGCAAATTCCTCCTCCTGAAAACGAAAATAGTTCAATCCCACCGGTTCCTTGACGATCCAATAGGGGTTGCCGTGATAGCGCTGTTTGCGAAATGTCAAATCAGGCCGGCAACGTATGTTGAGCGGTCGTGATGAGGCAGAAACCAGACTGTCGGCTAAAGTGATCATCGATCGGATCGCGTTGGGGGCACCGGAGCGTTGCGGCTATTCGTTCTCAAGAATCCGGAAGGTCGCCGGAAGGCCAGGCCGCAGGATCCACTGCCCATTTTTTTGGCTATTCGATACCTCGGCCCGGATTCGATATTCGCCGCCCGCCTGTACGAGCGGACTGATGAATGAAATAACTCCCTCTGCTTCCTCTTTGTTGCCTCCGCCAGAATCCACAATTGCCACCACCTTCATTCCCTTGCGTACCTTTCCGCGGTCTCTATTGACATTCAAAAAACCATCGATGCTGAGTCGGTCCATTTGCACGAGCCGAAGTACCGCATCACCCGGATTGACCCACTCCCCTTTGTGGATGCGAATTTCCGCAACGACCCCGTCAAACGGTGCTGTAATATCGCGCCTCTCAATTTCATCTTTGGCGGCTTCGAGTTTTGCGTTGTTCGCCCGAACCGTGTGCCCCAGTTCTTTCTGATCCATCTCCGCCTGTTCAATGCCGAGCGTTGAGCGGGATAATTGCAACTCCATCTTGCGCATTTCTGTAGCACCAAACGCACCGGGACGCAATGAATTTGCCTCGGTTGCTGCGTCTAGTTCGGCTTGGGAGACTTTGGCATCTTCCTTGGCATAGCGGATGCGGACGTCATTGGATGCCTGTTCTTGCGACTTTTCTAGTTCGATGACTGCCAGTGCCTCGTTGACCTTTGCCTCGCGGTCGTCGATGTTTGCCAGTGACTGGCCATCCTTGACGGTGAATCCTTCATCGACGAGGAGCTCTCGGATGACGCCCTGAGCCTCAGCAGGGACATCCACATCGTTGAGCGCCGAGACATAGCAGTCGGTGACAACAAGCTCTCCCTGGGCGCTACCGGTGAAAAACAAGACGGTCAAGAACAACGTGGCGCCGAAAAGGATCGCGGCTTTCGTTGAATGCCGGAAGAAAAACAAAACCATCGTATCTGCTCCTTGGGTTGGGACCTGCTGCTACGCCACACAATGCAGCCAGTCAGGCGGCGGCCCCGCCGTTTTATAAACGGAAAAGTATTTTTGTTTGGATCCAGGCATACATATCGTGAAAAAGAACAAAGCCGATAGAACGTTTGCCACATGCGAGTTTTGCGGTCACACTTGTTCCCATGCGCAACTGATTGGGATCGATCAAGTCGCGATTGATATCGACGAGTACCAGAAACGCATTGCTTTGGTCGTCGCGGACCTCCGCAGTTTCCTGAATTTCTTTTACCGTGCCTTCCATTTCTTTCTCCGGATCGGTTGCCAGAATGTAAGTAACCCCAATCATCTCTGGGGGATCCTTGTGGGCAAGGTCTGCTTCCCGTTCCGCGATAAAACCAATACGATCATCCGGCACCTCGAGTTCAAGCTCCCAGTTTTTTTCTGGTTGTGCCACGCTCAACACTACCTGGCCAGGCTCGACCGTTCTGCCGTAAAGGCGTTGACGGACATCCCAGGTTACGATGACCCCGTCGATTGGGCTGAGCAAAGTGAGTCGCTTTTGTTTCTCGTTGAGTACCTCCAATTGCTTCTCGAGGCTCTGTCCTGTTTTTTGCAGTTGCATCTGCTGGCCGCGTAGTTGGTGCCTTTCGTTGATGGTCAGATCGGCATCATTTCCGGCCAGTGAGTTTCTGATCCAGCGAAGCTGTTCATTGGTCGCATTCGACTGCCCTTCGATGTCGGTGATTTGTCCCTGCAGGTCGAGACTGCTGAGTCGCAGAAGTTCCTGTCCTTTTTGAACCCTCGCGCCATGCGAAACGCCTTCAAAAATATGTTCGATCAACCCTCCTTCTTCGACAAACACATCCCGCTGCTCTTCAGGTTGTAGCTGTCCGCGGGCTTCTATGTCGAAGTCGATTGGAATCACAATCAGAGCGAGAATCAGTGCCAGAATAATTCCCGTAATCGTGACGGTCTTCGGAAGCGTTCGCGCACGGAGAACCCAACTCCACTGTCCCAGGGTCCGCCAGAGAGGCATCAGGAAAATGGAATCGTGTTGTATCGCATTGGCCAATGCCGAGGAGGCGTGGTCTTTGACCACATCGACACGTTTGCGGACCTGCTCGGCAATGCTGGTCTGGTCAAACTGTTCGACAATCAGGGCCCCCACGAGAACGTCGGGCTTTTTCTCATCATCCTCCGATTCCTCTTTGTCCTCCTGGGGCTTAAACAGCGGGAGAACCCCGACTACCTTGGCATGCGATTCGTCCACATATTCATGGACCGCATCCTCAACCTGCGGTGGCATGTCTTCGGTGCTGCCCCCGTACCAAAGCGGTTCTCCGGTTGCGACGACCCGCGTTGCCAATCGGGAGAGGAGTACGGCAATGTTCGATCTTTTATCGATGGTATCCTGGTGGCTGATTGCCTCAACCCGACATTTGCGTCCGCGCCAGATTGCCAGACTGACGCGATCGCATTCGATCAATCGACGGCCTTCGTTGACAACCGTGTACGCCGTACGAATGGGGTCAAGACTTTCATGGACTGTCTTGGTGAATTGTTCCAACTGGCCCCAAAGCGATTGTCGATCTTCAAAGCTGCGGAGTTGGCGCGTCGCCAAATAATTTCCACCGAGCTCGCAGAGTTGGAGCAAAAATCTTAAATAGCCACGTTGGGTGACCGGGCCGGCCCCCGGTCGCTGGAAGATTTCGATGACACCGCGGGGTGCGCGATTACTCACGAGCGGTCCCAATACAAGGAGCCAGTCGGTTGGATTTCCTGCTTCTGCATTGCCTTCGGCGCCCGACTGCGGGGCGACCAACATTCCACTGCTTTCCCCCAATGCCTGCTGCAGCAATCGGTAATGTCGGGTTTGGCCTTCTTCGCTCTGTGCGACTCCAGTGGACTGGAGATTGATCTGGTACTGCAGTTGAAGGCGGCCATCGTCATCGAGTATCCAGATCGCGCCACCCGTGGCGACCAATGCAGAGACGGCACGCGTCAGGATCGCTTCGTAAAACTGAGAGGGATCGGCATCCGATTTGGCGAGTTGGGCAATTTCCGCAACCATGTTGCGGACCTGCTGCTTTGTCGCTTGGACATATTCAGCATCGACGGACGAAGAGGAAGACTCACTCGACATTGGGTCTCCTGCACAAGTCGCGCTTGTGGAATGGTGTACGATTTGTTTGCGAGTTCGTGGCAGCCCAAGCGCAAGCTGCAACCATGTCCCAGATCTAAGCCTACCCCCTTTTGAGCCGATGCACAATCAAACGGATCCTTGGCAGGGCGGGTCAAAAGCAGCTCAAACGCGCATTTGCGATAAGACGTAACGAATACGTAAAGCTTGCTAGTAATTGGGGGTTGGAGGCCGGTAGTTGGACCAATCGATGGTGCTGAACCAGTCGATGGTTTGTTGCAGACCCTCCCGCAGGCATGTCACCGGACTCCATGAGAGAACTTCTTTTGCAAGGCTGATATCGGGTTGGCGACGCACGGGGTCGTCGGTCGGTAATTCTTTATTGACCAACGACGATGCACTTCCGGTAATTTCGAGTACCAAGTCAGCGAGTTGCCGGATTGTAAATTCATCCGGATTTCCGAGATTCACGGGGCCGGTGAAGTTGTCTGGGGCATCCATCATCCGCAGCAGGCCTTCTACCAGATCATCACGATAGCAAAAGGATCGGGTCTGTTCCCCATCACCGAAGATGGTAATGTCCTCACCGGAGAGGGCTTGTCGAATGAAATTCGATACGACGCGACCGTCATACGGATGCATGTGAGGGCCATAGGTGTTGAAGATGCGAACAATACGTATGTTGACTCCATTCATACGTTTGTAATCCATGAAGAGGGATTCGGCTGCCCGTTTTCCCTCGTCATAACAGGCACGCGGGCCGATCGGATTGACCGAGCCGCGATACGATTCTGTTTGAGGATGTATTTCCGGATCGCCATAGACTTCACTGGTCGAGGCTTGCAAAACCTTGGCGCGGCATCGTTTTGCCATGCCTAAAACATTAATTGCACCCATCACCGATGTTTTGATTGTTTTGATCGGATTGTACTGGTAGTGTCCCGGTGCGGCAGGACAGGCGAGATTGTACACCTCGTCGACCTCAAGCCAAACAGGTTGTGTGATATCGTGACGGATCAGTTCAAAGTTGGGTTTGTCCAACAAATGGGCCACGTTGCTTTTCTGACTGGTAAAAAAATTATCCAGGCAAATAATGTCGTGGCCAGCTGCCACCAACCGTTCGCAGAGATGGGAGCCGAGAAACCCCGCTCCGCCAGTCACCAGGATCCGTTTGTTAAGAGCCATCAAAGTCCTTTTTACGGGTTTTTCGTCTGCAGCGAGCTGCGGTTCGGGGGACGACTGCCAAGCTCAATGCCTCACAGTGCAGGCGCTAAGGATAGTTCAACTGCGGGCAAATGAAAATCGGAAATTGAAAATTTAATACGGCCCAGTGATCGGCCCGCCCGAGGTTCCCAGCCATCGCTTTAGGAGCAAGCGGACAACGATTCGGACTGCGAAGCGGATAGAAGTTATCTTTGCGGACCTTGTTTTATCGTTGAAAATGCGCGAAAATGGCCGACTAGCCAGACTCGATACTTTTGGGATGCGAGGTGACCATGACGGTCTTTGAACATGTGGAAAAGCTAAAGCGGGATTACACCGACAAGTATGTGTTGGTGGATGAGGACTCACCCGAATTGGCCCGATTTCAAGGGCAAACCGGCATGGTAAAAACGATCAATATGAACGGGCGTGCCCTGGTTGAGTTTGATCAACATGCGAATGCCGGCTGGTTTGACATCGATGTGGACTACCTGAGGGTGATTGATCGACCGCTGCCTAAGGAGGAAGAAAAACCCGCCAAAGTGGCAAAAAAGGTCGCAAAAAAACCGGTAGCCACTAGCGGAGACAAAAAACTCTCTCCGCTGGAAATGGCCCGCATGCAGGATTCGGGCGGAGCAACCAAATCGGCGGCGGCCACCGATGCGGATGGAGAAAAGGAGGCTGACACAGGAAAAAAACTGAGTACGGCCGATATTTTGGCGGCTGCCCGCAACAAAAAAGTGACTGCCGGGTCTGCCGAGGCAGCGGTTGCCAAAGACGCCCCTGCCAAGGATTCCACTGGGAAAGATGCCGGTCCTAAGGATGCCAGTTCGATGACTCTGGCAGAAAAACTGGCAGCTGCCCGTGGCAAAAAACCAGACTCTGAACCAACAGAGGCAGAGGCCGCACCAACCGCTGCTAAGGAGACGACTGCCAAAGATGCTGCTGCCATGACTCTGGCAGAAAAACTGGCAGCTGCTCGTGGCGAGAGTTCAGGCGCTGCTTCGCCGGAAAAGATTGTAGGCGATTCGAATTTGCCGGAGACGAATTTGCCGGAAACAGAGTCTGCATCGTCCGCTGAGGATACCGGGGCGTCTGCTACGGCAACTGGGGGCGAGGTTGTCGACAAATCAATCATGTCTGTTGCCGACATGATAATGTGGTGCAGGGCTCATGATGGTTCGTAGGTTTGCTCGCCCGCTGGCAGGAGCAAGGACTGGCAAGAGCAAGGGAAAGTTGGTGCGAGCAATGGCGAACCAATCCGCGATGGAACACAACCGGTTGTCTCCTCATGGGGGTCTCTACGACCCGGCCTATGAGCACGATTCTTGTGGCGTAGGTTTTGTGGCACACGTGCGGGGCGAGCGCAGCCACCAGATTATCCGCGATGCCGATGAAATCCTCTGTAGCATGGATCATCGAGGTGCCTGCGGCTGTGAACCCAATACGGGTGACGGAGCGGGAATGCTCACCGCGTTGCCGCATGCCTTCTTCGAAAAAGTAGTCAAAGAGGATCTGGGTCTTGATTTGCCACCAGCCGGGAGTTTTGCAGCGGGTAATATTTTTCTGCCTACATCTGAGCGGGAGCGGGAACACTGCAAGGAGAGTATCGATCGGATTGTCGCGTCGCAGGGCCAGACTTGCTTGGGATGGCGAAAGGTTCCAGTGGAGAGTGACAAGGCGGATATCGGACCTACCGCGCGGTTGAGTGAACCGGTGATTGAGCAACTCGTTGTGGCAGCGGCGGAGGGTATTACAGAAGACGAATTCGAGCGGCAGCTCTACCTGATTCGCAAGCAGGCAAGCCATATTTTGCGTGGAGATGAGTCGCTCAGTCAACGAGAGATGTTTTACATCTGCTCACTATCGAGCAAGGTCATCGTTTATAAGGGAATGCTTGCGACCCACCAACTGGTTGCCTACTACCCGGACTTGGCAGACGAATCGTACATCAGCCACCTAGCCATGGTCCACTCGCGATTTTCCACGAATACTTTTCCTTCCTGGGATCGCGCACAGCCTTGCCGCTTTATGAGCCACAATGGTGAGATCAATACGTTGCGCGGCAATATGAACTGGATGAAAGCGCGGGAAGGCGTGCTCACCTCGCCGCTGTTTGGCGAGGAGATCGGCAAACTTTTGCCAGTTGTTGAGCCTGACTGTAGCGATTCGGGGACCTTCGATAATGTTCTTGAGTTTCTGCTCATGACAGGCCGCACTCTACAGGAGGCGGTCATGATGATGGTTCCGGAGGCCTGGCAGAATCATGAGTCGATGCCAATCGATAAGCGGAATTTTTATGAATACCATTCCTGTTTAATGGAACCGTGGGATGGTCCGGCATCCATTGCATTCACCGATGGCCGCTATATCGGAGCCGTTCTGGATCGTAATGGACTACGGCCCTCGCGTTATTATCTCACGCACGATGACCGGGTGATCATGGCCAGCGAGGTGGGTGTGCTGGCGGTGGATCCCGAGAATGTCAAAGCCAAAGGGAGGCTCAAGCCGGGGCGCATGTTTCTGGTCGATTTCGAGCAGGGGAGACTTATTCCAGACGAAGAATTGAAGCGCGACTTTGCACGGCGTCGCCCGTACGGCGAGTGGCTCAAGCATCAGCGCATGGAACTCGATGAATTTGAGCCGCGCAATCCCAAGGGGTTTACTCCGGAGACCATGCTCGAGCGGATGCGGGCATTTGGGTATACGGTCGAGACGATGCAGTTCATGTTGCTACCGCTGGTGCGCGAACTCCGCGATCCGGTCGGTTCGATGGGCAACGACTCGGCCCTCGCCTGTCTGAGCGATGAGCCACGGATGCTCTACGACTATTTCAAGCAATTATTTGCCCAGGTGACGAACCCCGCGATTGATTCCATTCGTGAAGAAGTGGTGATGTCTCTTGAGTGTGCTGTTGGCCCCGAGCAAAATTTACTTGAAACCACCGAGCGGCATTGCCATCGCCTGCGGATCCCGCACCCGATTCTTTCCAACGAACAGCTTGCAGGGCTTAAAGAACTCTCCCATCGTGGCTGGAAATCGCGAACCCTCGATATCACCTGGCCACGAAGCGAGGGGGTCGAGGGGTTGCTTCCGGCGATCGATCGAATTTGCCGGGAAGCGGAAGAAGCCATCGATGAGGGTTTTAGCCTGCTCGTCCTTTCGGACAGAGCGATTTCTGCAGAGCGGGTGCCTCTGAGCACGCTTCTTGCAACCGGTGCGGTCCACCACCATCTCGTCCGCAGAGAAAAACGGACGCGGATTGGTATCGTGGTTGAAACGGGCGAAGCTCGTGAAGTCCACCACCACTGTTTGCTCATCGGGTACGGTGCGGATGGAATCAACCCCTATCTCGCTTTCGAGTCACTCTGGAAAAGCAGGAGGGAAGGTATGGTCGAACCGTCCCCCGATGCCCAAGCCCCGGATGACGCAACCAGTATCCACCCGGTGGAGTTGACGCGAGAAGATCAGGATCTGGTGGCCGCCTATCGCAAGGGGGTTGCTAAGGGGATGCTCAAAGTGATGGCAAAAATGGGCATCTCCACCCTACAGAGTTACAAAGGTGCGCAAATATTTGAAGCGGTCGGACTTCGAGATGAAGTCGTCAGTCGCTGCTTCGAGGGTACTGCAAGTCGGATTCAGGGCGTCGATTTTTCGGTGATTGCCGAAGAATTGTTGCGGCGGCACGCTCTGGGATACGTTTCGCGCCCTGCAGACCAGCGGATTTCGTTGCCCAACCCTGGTGAGTTCCATTGGCGGCCAAAAGGAGAGCGGCATGCCTGGACACCCCATGCGATTGCCGATTTGCAAACCGCCGCGCGGACCAATAGTCGCGATGCCTACCGGCAGTTTTCGGAAAGGCTCAACGACAAGGCAAAATCTCAATATGCATTGCGGGGCCTCATTCAGTTCAAGGCGTCGACCGATTCCATTCCGCTTGACGAGGTACAGCCTGCCAGCGAAATCGTCAAGCGTTTCTGCACCGGTGCGATGAGTTTCGGTTCCATCTCTTCCGAGTCCCATGAGACCCTGGCCATTGCGATGAACCGACTCGGCGGCAAAAGCAACACCGGGGAGGGTGGTGAGGATCCAGGGCGGTTCAAGCCCCTTCCCAATGGAGATTCCCGGCGATCGGCGATCAAACAGGTCGCTTCGGGACGATTTGGCGTGACGATTTTTTATCTGGCCAATGCCGACGAAATCCAAATCAAGATTGCGCAAGGGGCGAAACCGGGTGAAGGGGGTGAACTGCCGGGTCGTAAGGTCGATGAAAACATAGCTCGCATCCGTTACTCCACGCCCGGTGTCGGTTTGATCAGTCCTCCTCCCCACCACGACATTTACTCCATCGAAGATCTCAAACAACTGATTCACGATCTAAAAAATGCCAACCCGGATGCCCGCATCAGTGTCAAGTTGGTGTCTGAAGTGGGGGTGGGAACCATCGCTGCTGGCGTGGCCAAGGGTTTTGCCGATCACATTCTGATTTCCGGCGCTGCCGGTGGCACGGGGGCCTCACCGCTGACCAGCATCAAGCATGCGGGGTTACCCTGGGAATTGGGAATTGCGGAGACCCACCAAACGCTGGTGATGAACGATTTGCGGAGTCGCGTGGTGTTGCAGACCGATGGCGGCCTCAAGACGGGTCGCGACGTCGTGTTGGCTGCCATGTTGGGTGCCGAAGAGTTTGGTTTCAGCACGGCACCCCTCATTACCCTCGGGTGTATCATGATGCGGAAGTGCCACCTGAATACCTGTCCCGTTGGGATTGCGACCCAGGACCCGGAGTTGCGGGCCCTGTTTGCGGGCAAACCGGAATATGTGGTCAATTACCTGTCTCTGGTTGCCGAGGAAGCCCGAGAGATCATGGCGGAGTTGGGATTTCGCACGATCGACGAAATGGTCGGTCGCACCGATTGCCTCGATACGGACGCCGCGATCGACCACTGGAAGGCGGATGGTCTCGATTTGACACAATTGCTCGCCCCGGCCATTCCGCCGCGCGAAGATGTGGATGTCTACTGCACCCGCGGACAAGACCATGGGCTCGATCTCTCGCTCGATCGTAAAAAGTTGCTTGCGTTGGCAGAGCCGGCGATTGAGCGTGGCGAGCAGGTGCGGGCAAAATTAGAGATCGTCAATACCGACCGTACGGTCGGGACGATTCTCAGCCACGAGATCGCCAAGCGTTGGGGTCAAGAGGGGCTTGCGGACGGCACGATCCACTTCCATCTCAAGGGTTCGGCCGGTCAAAGCTTTGCTGCATTTCTTGCCGCTGGCGTTACCCTCGAACTCGAGGGAGATGCCAACGACTATGTGGGCAAGGGCCTCTCGGGGGGCCGTGTGATTATCTACCCCCCCCCAGGGAGTTCCTTTGTTGCCGAGGACAATATTTTGGTGGGTAACGTTGTACTCTACGGTGCTACCGGCGGTGAAGGATTTTTCCGTGGGCGGGCGGCGGAGCGTTTTGGCGTCCGCAATTCCGGCGCCCGAACAGTGATTGAGGGAGTCGGCGACCACGGTTGCGAATACATGACCGGGGGTCGGGTCGTCGTACTCGGACCGACAGGGCGCAATTTTGCGGCTGGAATGAGCGGGGGCGTCGCCTACGTATGGGATCCTGAGGGCAACCTGCTCGCCAACTGTAATTTGGGATTGGTCGAACTCGAAAATGTCATCCAGTCGGAAGATGTTTCGGAATTACGCGAGTTGATCGAGAGGCATGCAGAACTCACCGGCTCGCAGGTTGCCACTGCGCTGCTGGATCGCTGGGACGAAGCAGTACCGGAATTTGTCAAAGTCATGCCGACCGACTACAAGCGGGTTTTGCTAGAGCAAAGTGGAGACAAAAGAAATCGCAAGCAACGGCTGCATACCTAAAAAGTAGTCCGCGTCTATAGAGTCATTTTGAGGAGTTTGGCCGGAACCGGACAGATAGTACGGGAGGCCTGATGGGAATCGTGTGATGGGAAAACCAACCGGTTTTAAAGAGTATAAGAGAGAAGTTGTTCCCTATCGCGATCCGCTTGCGCGACAGGACGATTTCGGCGAGATTTTTACAGAGCCAGTGGTAGAACATCTCGCGATCCAAGGGGCGCGCTGTATGGATTGTGGGGTCCCTTTTTGCCAGTCAGAATCGGGCTGTCCTATCGACAATTTGATTCCCGAGTGGAACGATCACGTCTATAAGGGGCGCTGGCGGGATGCCCTCGACCGGCTCCATAAGACGAACAATTTTCCGGAATTTACAGGTCGCGTTTGTCCGGCACCTTGTGAGGGCAGTTGTGTGCTGGGAGTTATTGAGCCGCCGGTCACGATCAAGAATATCGAAAATGCGATCGTCGACCGGGGCTTTGCCGAAGGCTGGATCGAGCCTGTGCCCCCATTGGCGCGAACCGGCAAGCGAGTCGCCGTCATCGGCTCTGGGCCGGCGGGCCTCAGCGCCGCTGCGCAGCTAAACAAAGTCGGCCACGAAGTCACGGTCTTTGAGCGGTCCGACCGGATCGGCGGGCTTCTGATGTACGGTATTCCGGGCATGAAACTCTCCAAGGGTGTCGTCGATCGCCGCGTGAATCTCTTAAAAAAAGAAGGGGTACGGTTTGTCACCTCGGTCCATGTAGGCCGCAGTGAAGATTTTCCAGCCGGCCACATGAATCGCATCATGGAGGAGCGAGGTTGTGTGATTGAGTATCTCGATCCCCATCAGTTACTCAAGGAATACGATGCCCTCGTGTTGGCGACGGGTGCCACGCAGCCTTTTGATCCGATGGCAAAGTGTCCCGGCAGAGAACTCGAAGGGATCCATCTGGCAATGGAGTTCCTCACGCGAAACACTAAGAGCCTTCTTGATTCAGAACTTGACGACAAGGCATACCTTTCGGCACATAATAAAAATGTGATCGTGATTGGCGGTGGAGATACCGGAGCAGATTGCATTGGTACTTCACTGCGGCACGGTTGCCAAAGCGTTGTCAATTTTGAATTACTCGATAAGCCACCCGCTGATCGTGCCGATGGCAATCCGTGGCCAGAGTGGCCGAGAATTTTTCGCGTCGATTACTCGCACGCCGAAGCGGAGGTCCGTTTTGGAGCCGATCCGCGACAGTACCATCTGCTCACCAAAGCGTTTCTCGACGATGGCGCAGGCCGCATCGGTGGGGTGCGGACCGTGGAAGTTGATTGGAATACGCCGGGCGAGCGGGCTCCCTTCAGCGAGGTCGCCGGGAGCGAAAAAGACTGGCCGGCCGATTTGATACTTTTGGCCACCGGTTTTGTTGGACCCGAAAAGAGTGTGGGGGAAATGTTGGGCCTGGAAATCCAGAATCCTCGTGGCAATTGGGAAACCTTTGCCGCCGAACATGGCAGTTTTGCGACCAGCGTGGAGGGTGTCTTTGCTGCCGGGGACTGCCGGCGGGGCCAGTCGCTTGTGGTCTGGGCGATCAACGAGGGTCGTGGTGCGGCGCGTGCTGTCGATCTATTTCTCATGGGCAAAAGCGAGCTACCGGCACCCGGATAAAGCAGCGAAGCGAGCCTTATCTGCCGCTTGACCGCTCGAACGCGGCCGTTATATTCTGGGCCTCGTAGACTTGCTGCTCTTTGTATTCGGAATGAGCCTGTTCCCATGCCTGCCGCTGTTGCTAAGGATTATTGCCTGACGATTCTTTTTCTGCTTGCAACGTTCACCGCTGTGGTTCTCGGACCGCCGCGTGCGCAAGGGGCCGAGGTTGCCGGAGCCGCTTCGGCTGGCACGGTGGCGTGGCTCGAAGACTATCCGCAAGCGCGAAGCCGGGCGATCGCCGAGGGCAAGATGTTGCTCGTCTATTTCCGAGCCGATACCGAGAATGCACACAGAGCCCGCTTTGAGCGGGAGACGCTCCGCGATGAAAAGATTTTGGAGATTTTGCAGAAATTTGTTGCGGTCCGCTTGCCCCTCGATGCGGGCATCATGGTGGCAGGCCAGCGGGTGCGATTGCTCGATGCGGCCTCGTTTGCACCGCTCGGTGGCCAGGCCGGTTTGGCGGTGGTTGATTTTCGGCATCCGAAATTGGTGCATTACCAACAGATGGTCGGTTACCTGCCGTTTGAAAAAACGGCCTACTATGCTCCTGCGTACGAGAGCAAACATTCGGTTGCCACATTTTTGACCCTCCCCGCCGGATCGCTGGGAGGGCGGATGATGATCTATGCAGTGCGGATGCATCCGGAGCGTCCGGCGAGTACCGGTGGGCAGCAGCACCCGGTTCTCATGAATGCTTGCGGTTCGCACTGCGAGCATCAGGCCAAACTCGGCAGGCAGGGACACCACCATTGGGAGTCCCGCTTTCAAGAGATCTGGGAGGCAACGGGTGGAGTCGCACCGATTGAAATTTGTGCCGAAAGCTGGCCCGACAAAAGTCTGCTCGTCGCCTGCCTCGACTGTGTCGATGCCTGGCACCATTCTTCGGGCCATTGGAATGCAGTACGTGATTCGCACCCGGCTTTCGGATATGACATCCGCAGGGGCGCAAATGGAATCTGGTACGCGACCGGACTTTTTGGTGGCTGAGGCGGCGGGATTGGGAGAGGCCCAAAAAAATCTTTTTTATTGTGACTTTCCGGGCGCCAGGGGCAACAAAGGTATTGGCACTCACGGATGGAGCGAACAACGGTGCCGGAATTAACGATGAGAACGGAGGCTTCAATGAGTGCGATTTTAACGACCGCGCTGGTCTTTGCCACGCTGCTGACGATTGACTTGCTCACAGCGCCGAGACACTGCTGATGGTGTCGGCTGATGGTGTCGGCTGATGGTGTCGCGCTTTGTCGCCTCGCGTTTTGCGGCCCATGGTATCGGGACTGCATTATCTTCTTTTCGAATGCCCCATGTGGCCCTATTCTCAGTGGCCGATTGACGAACCGTGGCCGATTGACATCTGTGGCCGATTGACGAACCGTGGCGGACCATCAATAATCTATCTTTAGCCCTTGGCAAACGATATAGCCCCGGTTGTCCTATCCGAATTGTTTACCTGGAGAATCTTCCATGGAGGCGATGTCCTGCGAAATACTTGCGGGGAAAAAATGCCGGCCCTGCGAGGGTGGTGTTGAGCCCTATACTCCGGAACAGACCGAAGCGCAGCTCAAGTTGCTGGAAGGCTGGTACACCACGCACGACGGACAACGGATCCGTAAGGACTGGATCGCCAAAAATTTTCTCGCCGGTCTTGATTTTTTCAACAAGCTCGCCGAGATCGCCGAACAGGACGGTCATCATCCGGATCTGCACATCGCCGGGTATCGGAACGTTTCGGTGGAACTCTGGACACACGCCATTGGCGGACTCTCGGAAAACGATTTCATTCTCGCGGCAAAAGTCGATCAAGTCCCAATAGCCTCCAAGGGCTGAGCATCAGGTCGGGCAAAGAGGTCGTTTTTCTGCGTGATTCTCCGCGTGGCAGGTCTCTAGTTGACGAACGGTTTGTCGCCTATTAGTCTAGACATACAAAAGGTTTAGGTCTTTTCAGATCGCAGTTGGCGTTGGGTCGTTGCGAACTGAAGAGCTGTACATTGAAGTAGTCCGGAATTTTTTGCCGCACTGCTTGGGAACAGAGGCCAAGACGGAACAGGTTGCCTTCACGGGCGAATTGGCGCTGACCTGACGAGAGCCCGCGTTATTTGCTTTTCGTATGCGGGGTTGCGGGTCTGCAGGGGGAACCCTCGGTCGCCAGGATCCGCGGTGGTGGCAACGTGGATCCATCAACAATTATGGCAACATTCACTGAAATTCTCCTCCGCAAAGGTGTCATCAGCTCGGACCAGATTACCGAAGCGGAGGCGATGGCGCTCGAATCGGGGACAAAGGTTGCAGACAGCCTGGTACGTTTAGGCTATGCAACTGGCGATGAGGTGATGCAGGCGGTTGCCAAAGAGCACCACCTCGATTTCATCAATCTCGATGAAGTGACCATCCCCCCGGCGGTGATCGAACTGGTTCCCGAATCGGTCGCCCGCGAAAATGTCATCCTGCCGATGTCGGAAGAAGATGGTGGCCTAAAGGTTATCGTTTCCGATCCTCTTGATCTGGACGCCTTTGACAAGTTGCGGTTCATTCTCAATCGCAAAATCGAAATCGTCGTTGCGCCACGGGAGAATATTCTCCAGGCGATCAATAGCTACTATGGCGCGATTGAAGGTGAAAGTGCGGATTCGATGCTGCAGGATTTCACCGATACGGCGATCGACTTCACCGAAACCGATCCGATGCAGGGCGGTGATGAAGATGATTCGATCGATGAGAATAGTGCCCCGATTGTCCGCTTTGCGCATCTGCTCATTAATGAGGCGGTCCAACTGCGTGCTTCGGACATCCATATCGAGCCATTCGAAAACAAAGTCAGGGTCCGCTACCGGATCGATGGAGTTTTGGTTGTTCGTGATGCGGACGTTCCTCGTCGGTTATTGGGGGCTATGTTGTCACGGTTTAAAATTCTTGCCCGCATGGATATTGCAGAGCGACGACGGACGCAAGACGGTCGCATCAAGGTAACTGTGGGCGAGAAAGAACTCGATTTGCGCGTGAGCATGTTGCCCACCAACCACGGGCAGAGTTGCGTTATGCGGCTTCTGGATAAGGACAATATCAAGATCGGTGTGCGGCAGTTGGGACTAGGAGAAAAAGCGTTTCAGACATTTTTCAATCTCATCAAGCGACCCAACGGAATTTTTCTCGTGACAGGTCCCACAGGATCTGGGAAAACGACAACACTCTACGCGGCACTGAACGAGTTAAATAATCCAAGCCGCAAGATTATCACCGCAGAGGATCCGGTCGAATATTACCTGCCGGGGATCAATCAGGTGGAGGTCAAACATAATATCGGGCTCGATTTTGCGAGGATTATCCGGGCCGTGTTGCGGCAGGCTCCCAACATCATTCTGGTTGGTGAAATGCGTGACACGGAGACTGCGGAGATGGGTATTCAGGCTTCTCTGACCGGGCACCTCGTTTTTAGTACGCTCCATACCAATGATGCGCCA
>Ga0315338_1000966_pt1 | contig 44942 bp, 41 predicted proteins | sample ASW8metaG_FD_204518 | JGI IMG/M metagenome (GOLD analysis project Ga0315338, IMG submission 204518) | Ammonia-oxidizing marine archaeal communities from Monterey Bay, California, United States - ASW #8 | ecosystem: Environmental > Aquatic > Marine > Coastal | place: USA: California | collected... | reverse complement strand
GCTTTGGTCCTTGCAACCGCAGGTGACCCGCCCGTGTCGGCCACGATCATTTCCACTGGTCGCCCCGCAATAGTGTAACCAACACTCCGAAGGTAAATATCAAGACCCTGTTCCATCTGGATACCACCCGTTGCTAATGGACCAGTTTTGACAGTCATCAATCCAATACGAATAGGATCTACGTCCTGAGCATAAGAGGCAACAACCAGAAAACTCGATGCAAGCACTGAGAAAAGCGCAACACAGAATGATGGAATTTTCATCTTGAGTAAAAAAATCAACATATGGGACGCGCTCAGTAACGACTCAGGGAGCTGCCATATAACGATCGAAAAAAGCGATTGAGTCCGCTACTACTGCTTGTTGTAATGAATCGGGTTCGTAGACGCCCTCCGCGTTACGCTGAACGAATATAAATCCATGATGATCATGATCGTATGAGTTCCATTCAGCAGACTTACCTGCCTCGATCATGAGCTCATAAGCTAACCGGAATGTAGACTGGTTATGGTCTCGATCTCTACCAGCCACGAAGATAGGCATATCGATTGCCCTGATGCGCTCCATCGCCTGTTCTGAATCAATCCGAGCCCTTAGAGCTTGCACTGCAGATGTCTGCATCTCAGGAGTATTCTTGTCCATGGTCTCTGGCTGAGGAAGGCTTGGTGGTGCGTTTGGGTCTGACGGCAGCCTGGCTAGGTAATCTGAGGCCGCTGGCTCACTGGCAACTCCCGCACGCAGCCCCTGATACTCCGAGGCGATCTTGAACAGCATCTCAGCACCATGACTCACACCAACCCATCCAACTCGATCAGCATCGACAGTTGGCAACGCCCTAACATACTCAATAATTTCAATCGCGTCCTCATACTCCAGTGGCCCCCTACTCCATCGATCGCGCCCCTGGAACTCTCGCACGGTCAGTTCAGAACCGTAAGCTGTATCCACTTCCGCTCGGTAACGCATCCAGACAACAGCGTATCCAGCATCAAGAAATTCTTCGAGTGTCCCGCTCCCATACTGAGTCCACTCACGGATCCAACTCAGTCCATAACCACCGTTCATATGTGCAAAAACAACGGTCGGAAATGGCCCATCTCCGGCTGGTTTTCTAAATCCGATCGGCGCGTAAACACCGTCAAGCAATTCAACAAAGCGCAGTTCAACAGGAAAATCTGACCCCATAACTGGCTCAATGGCCACGAACTCCTCGCCCTCGACAGACTCCGGCACAAATAACCAGGCAGGATCGACGCTCTTATTCTCCTGTGCCCAGACTACGGTGATAACCACACTCATGCCGACTAAGAAAAGAACGTTACGCATCAGTCCCACCCTTTATTATTTTGCTAATACATGTGGATGGCATCTCCACCCGGTAGACACATGATAACAGTAAGCACCTTTGCCTAAGGCCAGGGAAAAATCATGGTATCCCTTAATTTCCCATAAAATCGTAATTGGGCTTCCCCAATGCAAGACCCTGCTCTCGTTGATCAATAGAGTCATGCTTTAATCCTCTCCGCAATCGCAAGAATCCGGTACATCTCACGTAAAACGGGTTTCTCAATCAGCTTGCCATCGATCACAACCAATGCCGTGCCCGCTTCTTCAAATTCCCTAGTAATGCGTTGCGCACGAGCTATTTCCTCTGGGCTTGGTGTAAAAACTTCGTTAAGAGCGGCAATTTGTTTCGGGTGAATCGCTCCCTTTCCACAAAACCCTAATGACTTTGCCTGCCTTGCAGCCACAATCAACCCTTCCTGATCTTCTAGATCGAGATAGGGAACATCTATAACGTCGAGTCCTGCTGACGCAGCAGCATGCACCACACGCGAGCGAGCGTACAGTAGAGACTCCCAGGAATGCTCGCACCTAAGCTCTGCGGCCATATCAATACCGCCAAAAAAAAGGGCGTCAATCCGCGAGCTACAGTGGGCAATATCAAATGCGTGCTCTAATGCTGTATTAGTTTCAATGATCACGTGAAGACGTGTGTCATGGCCCTGTTCGGTCAGAAGATCGTCAAACATTACGATCTCTTCGGGTGTTTGTACTTTTGGCAGCATAATAGCCGGCGGTGGAAAATCAGTCGATAACACTGCTTGTACATCAGAAATTCCAAAAGCCTCCCTCAAGCAGTTAATTCTCACTATACGTTCAATTCCATCGTCGGCCTGAGGGTTTTCAAAAAGGCGCATCGTGTGAGCACGAGCGACATCCTTATCCTTCGGAGATACACCATCTTCAAGTTCCACGCATACCATATCGGCACCGGATGCGAGGGCCTTAGAAAACATCTCTGGACGCAGACCAGGCGTAAAAATAAAACTACGGCGAGGTTGAAACATGGCTATTTAAAGTAACTGTATGGCGTGTACCTGATCCGGTAGTTGGCTACCGAACAGAGTGTGATCAGTTCTCTGATGGACTTGATGACGATTATAACTACTGGTCGAACACTTTTAGCCAATTTTGGCTGTGAACCAAGGTATGCTCTGTAGCCAATGAAACTAGTAAAAGTAACTGTTGGCGTGTATCTGATCCGGAGAACTGGCCGCTACCCAGCACTACCTCACAGGCGAATCAGTGATTCTTATAACTAAAGATAACTAGAAGTTATCACTATAACTATTTGAAAATATTACTTTTATGCGGCATACGATCACTAATCAACTACCCTTGATTGTACTGTTATTACTCAGTGGGAAACCCGTCGCACAGGAAGTACCAGGGTTTGCCGTGGATCCCCTCTGGCCGAAGCCTCTTCCAGAAGGCTGGGTCAATGCAACACTTGGCCATCCCTGCGTCGATTCTCATGATCATATTCTCATTGTTGATCGTCAAAATATTACCGAAGAAGAAGCAGAGACCTCCGCACCAACACCTCCGATAATGATGTTCGACCTTGACGGCGATCTCATTGCTTCCTGGGGGGAAATGGATCAGGTACCTAGCAATATCCACGGGTGTGGCTTCGGTCCTGATAATGAACTCTGGGTCGTGGGCAATGGTGACGGGATTGCTCAGAAGTACAGCCATTCTGGTGAACTTCTTGTACAAATTGGCACACGCGGCCTTCTTGATACCTATGATGGCACAGCTATAAGAGCTCCGGATAACTCTATTAACCGGGAGCCTTTAAATGCGGGTCACGACCGGTTTTTCTTTCCAGCCGGGGTTGCGGTTGACCCAGAAAATGGAGATCTCTATGTGGCAGATGGCTACGGGAATAAACGTATCGCCGTATTCAATAGAACAGGAGAATTCCTACGCCAGTGGGGGCGGCAGGCCACTGTTGAAGAAACCCGCACCGGTACCGGTGGTGCATTCACCTACGCACTACACTGCGTGGTAATCAGCAAGGAAGGGCTGATTTATGTCTGCGATCGAGAAGGACTCCGTATCCAGGTGTTCGACAAAGTAGGAAATTTCGTGCGCAACATCTGGGTGAAAACCGGCAACGCTGCGTTACCTGATTCCCGAGGTACAGTCTGGGGAATTGCTTTCTCTCCCGATGAAGAACAGCAATACCTCTACGTTCTTGATGGCCGCCATGAACAAGTGCACATTATTGATCATGCCAGTGGTGAAATTCTTTCGTCCTTCGGTCGCCCCGGACACCAGATCGGCAACTTCACGGTTGCGCACGGGATTGTGGCTGACTCCCGCGGCAATCTCTACGTGGCAGAATCTGGTACAGGACGTCGCGTACAGCGTTTTAGGATCATCAACAATTTATAAAGAGAATGCTAACGAAGCATAGATGTCCTTGGTACAAAATTACTCCGTGGACCGTTCCACGATCTCCGCACCACTGCCAACGTACTCGTATGAACCCGGGATACGGGTAATGTTGCCATTGGGGGCCAGATTGTATCGAACACGTCTGCCATCATCATCAAGAAATCGCAGTGACTGCTGAAACAATCCTGGTGGTGGTAAGCCCATAGGCACAGTCGCCTCTAGAATATAAAGTCGGGACTCATGCAAATAGATCCCAGCGAATGTCCGAGATCCATCGGAATTAGTTATCTGGAGCTGATGCCCTTCGACCCGCTCAATGTCCGACCACGCGTCATAGGTCACTTCGCCGCCCCGCTTACGAATATCCCACGCAGCATGCGCAACCGAGGAACGCACATCCCAAAGCCAGCTGTTGACACCGGAAGCTTCCGTCGCGTCGGGGCGTTCGCGGTGCACAGCTTCTGCATCAGTGTAGTCAACAACAGTAACCGAGTATGAATCCCCCCGGATACCCTCCGACCTGTAAACCTGTGCCGGGAAGATGAGCCCTTGCGTAGACTCGTGACTAATCTCTCGCACTACGGGCTCTGCGGGAAAATTAACACTAAAAAAACTCGACTGATCAATATATTCCAACCAACCTTGTGCGAAGGAACCCCCTGAAAACAATACAGTTGTTACCAAAATAAGTGTATGGAGTCGCATTAGCACCTTCTTTTTCCGACTTCTTATTAGTCCCACTCTTTTTCAACACCACCCTCGGGCGTCAAAAACCCTAAGAGACAACCACTCGATCGATCCTTAAGCTGATGGCATCTAACGGTAATTTCGTCGCCAACGCCAACACTGTCACGACTCCAGCCGTCCCTGATGAGTGATGTTGGGCTGGCGCCTTCCATAGCCCATACAGTAGCCTCTCCATCAGCATTAACAACTTCAAGAAAAATCCACGTATGCGGATTTAGCCAGTGGAATTCCACGACAGTACCCTCCAGATGTGTGTACTCCGTCGTCGCGTAGTTACTATGCGAATGATGTGCCCAGCCTGGCAACGCCCAAATCACTAAAGCAAAGACACTCATTATCATCAATCTAACCTGCATAATTTCCCTCCCTGCAAGCAAGTGACCGCGATGAAGAATTATAGCCTGCAGAATAGCAGGTTATCTGGTTGGTCTTCTCGCGTGTAATTTCCGTCAACAATGTAGGCTCATTTTCCGGAATTTAAAATACACTCTGTATCGATAAAAAGTCTAATTAAGAGTGTTCTTCAATATCAATACAGCCGGACCCCTTTGGGATAATTCATCATAGATCTCTGGATAAGCGAACATACCCACACGCAGATAAGACCCGCCAAGGACTACATCCACATCATTATCACCGTCAACATCACCAACATCCATGGTCATCCAACGACCCCGCATTACATCTTCATTGGTGAACGCAGCAAACTCGAGCCCACCCTGATTTTCTAAATAAGTAAATGCCTCACGCTGATCTGATGAAAAGTCTGGGTAGAAAGAGATAGCTGCTATATCTAGGTCACCGTCGTTATCAAAATCCGCTGATTTGGCAATAAAAGCACCATATAAAGGATAAAAATAAGCCTCCTCGAACCTGGAATCCCCTCGATTCAGATAGATCCGCAACCCGTGGTAGTTCTTAAGAGTGTTATAGGGATCCGAATCGACGTTGTCGCCATTAACAACTAAAACATCCATCGCCCCATCTCCATCAAAATCCTGTAATTCAAAAAAACTATGCCCATATCCAGAATGTGTCTCGAAGATTGGTTGAGCGGAAAATTGGTTGTTGCCCTGATTGATAAAGAGATGGAGCCCTTCTCTTGCGTCTGATACCAATACCATGACATCCAACCGATCATCGTTATTGAAATCATGTGTTTCAATCTTGACAGCACCCGGAAGACCCAGAAGAACATGTTCTTCATAACTACCATCTCCCTGAGATTCAAACCAAGATACGCGGCCATCTATCGCCCCGAATCCGGCTATGACAAAATCATTCAGCCCATCCCCGTTCAAGTCTGCAATCTCCATATCTGCTACACGGTAAAGATTATCTAACGTCATCGTCGCAGTCGCATCAGCAATACTTTGATCAACAAGTTCGATAGTGCTTACACTCCCCGGCCGCGTATCGGACGCTTCTTCTGCCAAAAGGTCTCCAATGGAAGCCGCATACGCGGTGCCATTGATAAATTCAATGTCGACAGGCGTGATTTCTGGACGGAATCGTCTTAAAAGCACCCTTATTCGCCCATCTTGATCCAGTACGGTTAGAGCATTCAGCTCGCTATCACCGATATAGATCTCATTCGTGTCTTCTCTAATATGAACCATCGTCGTGACTGCTTGTGGAGGTCGGTAACTAGATCCGAGACTACGAAATCGCGGAAGTTCCCATTGCAGGGGAGGTTTATTAAATTGTGGTAGGGCGGTTTCAGGGGAGTTTTCTATGTAGTAATAACGCAACGCCTCCCAATCACCGTCATCCAAAACAGGCGCAGCTGGAAATGAATTCTCGTTTTGCAGAAACTCTTGACGACTTCTGACATTCGCCTGCACGAACGCTGGCTCATCATCTAAATACTGGGTATTTTCGATCCCTAAAAAATACCCCATGTAGCCAAGGGCAGCTGCCCAGCTACGCTTGGGAAGAATCTCAGGAGAGGGCTCCAAGTGACATGTCGAACAATAGAGTCCAGCTAACTCCTCCCCCCTCAATAGCTTACTCTGTCGTTGGACCCCGATAGTAATAACTATGGCGATTCCGATTAACGCTACACCAATAAAGGATTTCTTCCTAAGTTCCATCTTGCAGCCTGAACAAACCCAATGACTGCCTATCGCTAGAAGCTAAGACAAAAACTACTTCGCAGGGACGATAGGAAAAAGTACATAGGAAGCTCGGTCGCCGCCCGTGTAAATACTATTATTCTCCAGATTGTAAGCAGCAAAGTAATGCCCTCCATCGTGAGCGTTCACATCAAGCCGAATACGATCCCCTGCCTGAAATACCATACTAGTTGCCCAGATCTCCACCTCAATGGGCACAACTTCGCCTGGCGTAAGTTTTTGTACCTCGTCATGAGCATGGTAAGGCCGATACGGTGTTGAGAGCTCAGGGTCAAGTTTTCTATGAGAAACTTGGAGAATACCGCGGGTAGCGGTTTCCACACTGCCATCTGGCCCCATCTTCCTCAAATAGGCAAATACATCCATGTCATCAGTCTCAGAAGAAACCCACATGACCAAATTAATGTGGCCCGTGATCTCCACAGCTTCGGTCAATGGTTCGGTAACGAAAGTTGCTGTGGGCAACCCCGCGTTGGCACGCCGATAGGCCTCGGGTCCGGATGCATAAGACAACTCGCTGTCTCGCTGCGGTCGCGTCCGGCTAAGGCTCTTGTCATAAAGGGCATTATCGGTTGCATCGGCATCCTGATTCGTCAGGTAATACCGTACATACTCAGTACGAGCCAAAGGCCATTCATTCTCAAAACGCCACTCGCATTCGGTAACACTACTCCGAATGCATAGATTAATAGGTGGTTCATCCATAATGCCTGTGTCGACATCCTTCAACCAGTAGTCATACCAACGCAAAAGCTCAGTCTTACCTTCATCTGAATAGAATGCATCCGTATGGCCGCCGATATGCAGCTGCAGTTTCTTGTTAGTAGAGGCCGAACGGACAAAACCATCAATATTGCCGCGCAAGTGATGGTTCCAGCCACCCCAGTTACCGGAGCTATAGAGGGGTACGGTAATTGTGTCAAACTGGGCACGCGCCTTCACTGTGTCCCACCAGTCACTATCCAAATGGTGCGCCATATAGTTGTATATCAAATCTTCCGAAAGTGCTGCTGAGTTGTGAGCGCGCGTATTTTCAAGAAGTTGTTTGCCACGTACATCTAACCACCAGCGTCCATAAAAGCCCTGGTTAAAGACACCTCCGTGAAAAACGGAATCACGATAGGTATCCGCCCAACCTTCCCAAGGTAAAATTGTCGTTAGTGAAGGAGGCTGTAGACTTGCAACATTCCACTGAGTAATAGCGTAGTAGGAAACGCCAACAAGTCCTGTCTTACCATTGCTCCATGCCTGCTCGGCACTCCACTCAATAGCATCGTAGTAATCCGTTGCTTCTTGCATGGACCAAAGATCCGATTGCCCGGGTGACGTTCCAGTACCCCGGGTATCCACAAATACTAGAATGTATCCACGCGCCGTCCACCACTCGGGTTCAGGCCGCTCGACATGGGTGAAGGGCGCTTCGTGTGGCAATATCCTGTCAAGCGCTTTCTGGTAAGCGCTCAGACTCATGAGCACAGGAAACTGCTCTCCCTCGGCGTCAGGACGATAGACGTCCGCCCGTAAAACTGTTCCATCCCGCACCGGGATGGGCACATCATGTTCAAAAATCATCCCGTACTCTGGCTGGGAAAGATCAACAGCTGACGCCGTCAAGCTAAACATTCCAAAAAAACAGGCAAAAATCACGGTTAATTGGATCACGGAAATTCCCAAGCGCCTAGGCGCGGCTGTCTCAATTATCATGAATTAATCTCCCATCATCGCATTCAGACGAATTTGACTCCAAGCCATACCATCCGGCGCATCGTGACTGGATAGCAATACCCTCCCGTTGCCCGGTTCACGTAGACCAAAGACCTGAATAGTGCCCTCACCTGGATCACTAGCGAATACCATGCCACCATGAATAAGAACCCCGAAATTACCGTCTTGGGGCTGACCATCACGAAGCGGGACTTCGGCAATCATGTCTCGTGACCCTACATCAAAAATCCGAAGATACTGTGGAACAGGTTCTCCTCCACCACCGCCATTAGGTACAACTGCGTACCCGTTAGGACCCATTTCAACTCGCCCAGCATAGGGTCGTGAGTCTAATGTAGCGATGACTTCAAGTGACTCTGTATCCACAACAGTGATTGACTCCTCCTGCCGATTTGCGACCCAAACCTCTCTCCCATCTGCTGACACATCTAGACCTTCCGCACCGGGCCCAGTTTCGATAACTACTGGATCATCGTCATCAACGAGGGAAATTACCGACAAAGTACCCTCAGCGCCCCGGCTAGTTACGTAAGCACGGGATCCGTCTGGGCTTAACCGCACCATGTGCCCCTCGCGCCCACCTGTCTGATAGGTACGGACCACTGTCATAGTTTCCAGATCTACTAGGGCCAACTGATCAGAATCTTGCATGGTGGCTACCGCTCGTCGGCCATCTGGCAGAAAAAGCACTGTGTGAGGTCGGGAGTTTGGACCTAGGTCGATGCGGCCCAAAACAGTGGCGTTTGCCACATCCATTACGATAATGTGACGACCGGGTTTGCTATTGGGTCCATACTCACCCGTTAGAGCTAATCGTCCATCAGGAGATACATCCACCTCGTGGGGAATGATGGGGCCAACAGGTACTCGCGCGACTTCAACACCGGTGATCAGATCAATAAATGAAATGCTCCCACCAGTTCTATTGGAAACAATCAGCGTCCCATCTAGACTCTGAGAAGTAGCCAACGTGCTTACTGCAAGACCAATAGCTACGACCAATATCGATACCAGAAAATATACTCGTTGGGTCATCATGCTCTCCTAAACCCTTTTCAGCCCTATTGCGAGACCGGTAGATCAGTATGGACAAAAAGCTGTTCACTACCAACCCTAATTTATAAATCCCCCCTCCAGAGAGTGCTCAGAGCGAGGTGATCAGGTAGCATGACGACAGTTTTTTATGGAGAAGACCGCGCCGTGAAACTTCGTGCTGTCGGATTCTTAGCGATACTATTCGGGCCCATATCTCTCCTTGCCCAGAATAGTCCTAATGATTCAGACTGGCCAACCTATAACAGAGATCTTGCTGGAACACGCTTCTCCCCGCTGACACAGCTCAACACCACAAACGTCAGTAACTTACGAGAAGCATGGTCTTACGAACTAGGACGCAACACCACAACGGGTGACCTCGGCGGTGGATCTCAATTCACACCTCTAGTAATTGATGGGGTAATGTATCTAGCAGGAGCCGACCACATTGTGGCACTGGACGCTGTTACGGGCGCAGAGCAGTGGCGGTTTGCCTTCAACCAAGGAGCCCCCTCAAGACGAGGCTTAGCTTATTGGCCAGGTGAAGGCGAGTATTCGCCCATGGTTCTGATCACAGTAGGCCAACTATTGTTTGCGCTTCTGCCGGAGGAACAGACGTCCACAACACGGATTATGCCGGTATTCTACCTTGGTGCCCCTGTGATCTATGAGAATCTACTTCTCATTGGCTCCAACACACCACCCGGGAGCATCAGAGCTTTTGACCTTAGAGATGGCTCGGAAGCTTGGGTCTTTAATTCCACTCCTGGTCCGGGCGAATTCGGTCACGAGACATGGGAAAACGACGCCTGGCAAAATCAACCCAATATTTTCCACTGGGCGTTCTCTCTCACGGTCGATGAGGAGCGCGGGATTGTCTATGCCGCCTTTGAAAGTGCTGGTCCATCGGACTATTACGGTGGCGAACGCCCCGGAAATAATCTCTTCAGCGACTCTATCGTAGCTTTGAATGTGCGTACTGGCGAGCGACTCTGGCACTATCAAACAATCCACCACGATATCTGGGACTTTGACCTGCCAGCCGCACCAGGATTGCTTGATGTCGAGATTGATGGTGAAAACGTTCCGATACTCGCTCTAGCCGGAAAAACTGGCTACATGTATATTTTAAATCGCGAAACAGGCGAACCTGTATTCGGGATTGAAGAAAAACCGGTTCCTCAAAGCAATGTCCCGGGTGAACAAAGTTCACCTACGCAACCCATACCCATCAAGCCCCCACCGATCGCAAAAATCTCTTTCGCCCCTGAGGACATCGTAACTGCCACAGATACTACGGAAGCGCACGCTCAGTTCTGTCGCAGAATCTACGAAGAAAGCGGCGGCTTCTTCAACGATGGACCTTTTACTCCCTATATGTATAGGGAGCCAGGCAACCCGGCACCTTCGACAATTGTTTTCCCCGGCTCGATCGGCGGAGCAAACTGGGGTGGTACAGCGACCGACCCCACATTGGGCTATATCTTTGTGAATACCATGAACGAGGGCAGTTTTGGTTGGATTGAAGAACAAGCTGCCTCTCCGGGATCTTATGTGCGCAACAGCGTGCACGGTCCGTTATCTCGATTCTGGTGGAACGAGACTCTGGCTAACTCTGGAGGTAGTGCACTCAGCGGAGGGGAAGCCGCATGGCCCTGTACAAAACCTCCCTGGGCCAACCTGGTAGCAGTAAATGCAGCAACGGGGGACATCGCATGGCAGGTGCCTTTGGGCATTACGGAAGAGCTCCCCACCGATCGACAAAACACTGGGCGTTTAGGTATGGGAGGCCCCATCGCCACAGCCGGTGGATTAGTATTTATTGGCGCGACTAATGACCAACGCTTTCGGGCATTTGACTCCAAAACTGGGGAAGAACTCTGGACCACTCGCCTTGACATGAGCGCCTTCGCAGTACCGATCACATATCAAGGACGTGATGGCAAACAGTACGTAGCCGTAGTAGCAGCAGCAGCCTCAGCATTAAATGACCCAAAACCTGATGCAGACCAAAAACTGATCGTATTCGCCTTACCCTAACTCGTTTGCCCGCACCTAAAACTACATCATGCGATATGCACTAAAGAACAATCTCTCCAGGGCCAACCGCGACCACCATTAATAACCCTCCAACAACACCAAAGTGTGCCAGGAGAATTCTTTGATCCGCCATTCTCTCTTGACCTTCCAAATTCCAAAAATCATGCACCATCAGAGTGGCCACAACTGTAAATAATGCTAGTGCTATTGCACACTCCTCCACATAAGTACCTAAAAATATTCCAATCGACCCTACAAAGTGGAGAACAACTGTCAAAAAAACAGAAGTGTGTGCAAACGGTACCCCCACTGCTTGGAAAGATTTAACAGAAATTGGGAAATAAAGCGTTTTTTGTACCGCACTTACAAAATAAACTGAGGCTAAACACACTCGAGCAACCAACAGCATCCAAGAAAGCCATGGTTCCTCCATCAGCCGAGCTCGTAAAGCATATAGAACAGCCAGCAAAACATAACGATGACAATTAAAACACGAAAAATTGGATCCTTGGAAGTCTTCGCCATAGGGGTAGGCTGCCGAGGGCTCTCAGGACCCTACGGGTCACCGCCATCCGAAATGGAATCGACAAAACTTCTGAACCAGGCTTTGGATTTAGGCTATAACCTATTCGATACTGCGGCTCTATATGGATTCGGAGACAACGAAAAACTTTTGGGGCGGATCTTGAAAAGTCGTCGTCACGAATGTGTATTGGCGAGTAAATGCGGTATTTTCAAAAACCCCAAAGGACAACGAGAATTAGATGGTCGACCTGAGACATTGATCAAAACATGTAATGACAGTCTACGCCGTCTCAAAACCGATGTAATTGATCTTTACTATTTGCATAGATGGGATCAGCGCGTTCCAATCGACGAAAGTATTGGCGCGTTAAAGCGGCTTGTTGAGGCAGGCAAAATCAAAGAAATAGGTGTATCTGAAGTTTCCGCTAAACTCCTACTTGAAGCTCATCGAAAACACTCCATTAGCGCAATACAATCGGAATATTCACTTTGGACCAGGAATGCGGAGATTAAAGTTCTTGATACATGTAAGTCCATCGGATCGGCATTCGTTGCTTTCAGCCCTTTGGGCCGTGGTTTCTTAACCGGTAGTGTGCGCGACTCCTCGAAACTGGCAGCTAATGACCTGCGTCTCACCATGCCTCGTTTTCAAGACAAGAACCTCACCGCTAATCTGCGTCTGCTGGATGGCTACACCAATATTGCACGAGAAAATAACTGTTCGATGGCGCAACTTGGTCTCGCATGGTTGTTGGCCCAGAGTGACCAAATTATTCCTATTCCAGGAGCGACGACTATTCAGCATCTGGAAGAAAACGTTGGCGCCATGAACGTAGAGTTATCAAATAATACCCTAGACCGACTCAATGCACTCATCAACCAGAACACCGTGTCTGGCCCACGCTATGGCTCCAATGTTCAGCAGGAACTCGATACTGAAGAATTCACTTAAGCGCCAGATCACATGACAAACCACATGCTTAACTTATTGGCAATTCCACAGATGCCTATGATCAGGCCAGGCGATAATCTCCCTGAAATCCTGATTGCCGCTCTGGATAAGGCTGACCTTAAACCTCAGGCGCAGGATATCTTGGTCCTTGCACAAAAAATCGTATCGAAGGCAGAGGATCGATACGTCAACCTAGAAGATGTAATACCTTCTGAACGCGCGTTAAAACTGGCAAAAGCGGTAGAAAAAGATCCCCGCCTCGTGGAGGTCATCCTCTCCGAGTCAGAAGAAGTAGTCGGACACAAGCCAGGGGTCTTAGTAGTCGCTCATCGATTAGGCCTTATATTGGCAAATGCTGGTGTCGACCGTTCAAATCTAGACCTGGAGTTTGATGGAGAACATGCTTTGTTGCTTCCAATAGCCCCCAATCACTCAGCACATTACATAAAAACTCGTCTAGACGAACACTACGAAACCGAGGTTGGGGTAGTAATTAGCGACAGCGTGGGGCGTCCCTGGCGCAATGGCACCGTTGGCATTGCCTTAGGCACATCTGGTCTACCCGCGCTTCGTGATTTTGTCGGTCAAACTGATTTATCTGGTAGATCTCTGGAGGTGACTCAAACAGGGTTTGCAGACGAGTTAGCCTCTGCTACATCCCTTTTGATGGGTCAGGCCGATGAAGGTATACCAGCTGTGCTCGTTCGTGGACTTAAATGGGACGAACCGGATTTGAACGCAAAATCACTGCAGAGAGCAAAAGAGGATGACCTCTTCCGGTGATCAAAAAAACTGAGCATCCCAAGACATGGGCCCTAGTACCCATGAAATCACTAACCGAGGCAAAACATAGGCTGTCTGGTATGTTTAACTCAAGTGAGCGTCGCGACCTATCTCTCGCAATGCTCTCCGATGTGCTTACAACGTTAAACCAGATAAGCCACCTAGCCTCTACCGCTGTTATCACGCACGACCCTTTAGTCTTAAATTTAGCAACCTCTTGGAACACGCGCGTACTTAAGGAATCCAAGACGGGTGTTAATGCTGCAATAACAGAAGCCGCTAAAATCCTGAGCCTAGAGTCCTGTGCCACAATGTTGGTAGTACCGGGAGACGTTCCCCTGGCCACACCTGAAGAATTCTCTGCGCTGCTTGAGGCGCAAAAACCCGATGCTACGATCAAGATAGCTACCGACTATAAAGGCACTGGTACAAATGCACTCGCCTGTTCACCGCCCACAGTGATCGCGCCCTGTTTTGGGCAACGCAGTTTGGTTCGTCACCAGGAAGCTGCACGAAACGCGGGGACCGTGGCAACCGTACTCAAGCTACCTGGCCTTGCTCTAGATATTGACACCCCAGATGATGTCGCGCGCCTATTAGGGAGGAAGCCACAAGGCCATACTTACACATTCTTGCGCAAGGTTGTCGGTGAGACCCTCTGATCAAATACTCGTCATTACCAATGAATAAGCATGGATTAACTATTACCGATGCGAGAGAACCCTCATAATATAATTCCATGCGCATTTACATCACATTTAACTCAAAGCTAAGGAGCAATGGGTGGAAGTACTAACCGAGTTGCAAAAGAATAGACCTCCCTTTCTTATCAGACAGCTGCTCAAGCTGTTATCTGGCCCCCTGTTTTTACTAGCAATATATTCCGTCGAAGTGGAAGGCATGGTGCACGGATCCAAGATTGCACTAGGGACTCTGGCATGGATGGTAACGTGGTGGATTTTACGCCCAGCGCCTTGGGGAATTACAGCTCTACTTCCTCTCGTCGTGTTTCCATTGAGCGGAACACTTGGCATTGTAGATACTGCTGCTCTCTACGGACAAAGAGTTTTCTTCTGGTTGATGGGCCTCTCTCTACTTGCATTCGCTCTCATTAAGCATGGGATTGCAAAACGATTTGCACTTGCGTTCTTAACTATCCCAGGTATCGGGGACAGCACAAACCGATTGCTTTTCTTCTTCATGCTTGCTACTGCCTGCGTTTCCATGTTTGTTTCAGACGGATCCGCTGTCGCAATAATGCTACCTATCGGGCTATCTATTCACGCCTACGTCATGACTCTGAGCGGCCAGGATCTTTCTGAGAATAACGGCCCTCGACTCCGAACATTCTTTGCGTTGGGTACGTTATACGCTGCGGTCTCGGGAGGTATCGCTACCCTAGTTGGAATGCCACATAGCGCGGTAGCTATGGATCAACTAGAAACTTTGACGGGCAGAGAGATTGGCTGGTTCACCTGGATGAGCCTTGGCGTACCCATCTTTGCTACGTTGCTCGTATGCAACTATTTTCTACTCCGATTCTTTTTCAAACCTGAAGTAAACTCAATCCCTGGAGGCCGAGATTTTTTATTCGAGGAAAGAAGAAAACTTGGGCGAATGTCATTAGGTGAAAAGAGTGTTCTCACGATTTTTCTAATGATGGCCGCACTCTTCGTAATTCCCTCACTCCTGCCAGGTATTCTTGGCGAAGAAAACACTTTTTCGATTTGGGTAGATAATGCGATATCGATTTGGATGGTACCGCCCTTTGTCATGTTGTTGCTCTTCATAGCCCCGAGCAACCTTCAGAAACATGAGTTCGTGCTGGACTGGAAAGAAGCCAGCGAACATGTTTCCTGGGGAGTCCTGCTTATGGTAACCAGTGCGATAGCCGTAGTGCAGGCGCTGTCGAGTTTGGGTTTTACTGAAGTCCTCGCACAGTCTATTAGGGACGCGAGTGTAACTGCCTATGGCCTACCTTACGTAACAGGCCTCGCCACTTCCATTTCAACGAATTTCATGTCCGGCGTAGCTGCCTCAGCCCTGATAACGGCCGTGATGGTGCCTGTAGCGGAGACGGTAAATTTCAGTACTGTCGCCATTACAATCATGGTCCCAGCAACTGCGATGGGAATAGTTTTCCCGTGGGCTGGCCCCACTGTGGGTACAGCATTTGGGATTAGTAATATCGAGCTTAAGGACCTGATTAGGGTTGGCATTGTGGCAGAAATCATCATGATAATCGTCGCCGGCACTTACTGCTTACTCATTGGACCTTTTCTATAATAGATCGAATAACCATTACATAGCCCGCCACCAGACGAGCCTTCCTAACAGCTCAATCATGAAAAATAGGATCAAGGAAAGTCCTGTCACTACTAGTAACGCCGAAAACATCAGCGCGGTTTGAGCTGAACCGGTGGCCGTCTGGATGAGATTGCCCAATCCGTCGTTCGAACCAACAAATTCACCAACCACTGCACCAATCACGGCCAGAGGCATAGCCACCTTACACCCATCAACAAAGTTTGGAAGTGCGCTTGGTGCGCGCAACTTCCAAAACGTATTCCATCCGGAAGTTTTCAACGCTTGAAAATGTTCCACTAAACGGTCAGGTGTTGCACTAAGCCCCCCAAGAGTTGAGATAACAATTGGGAAGAAGGCAAACAAGAAGGCCATTACAACTTTAGATGGCAGGCCATAACCAAACCAGACGACGATAATGGGTGCTAACGCAACCTTGGGGATGCTTTGTAGTCCAATGATCAACGGGTAGATCGTACGCTTAGCGATTGGAATAAAGAAAATTGCAGCAGAAATTACCACTCCAAGTACTGCCGCAAAAATAAACCCAAACAACACCTCTTCAAGCGTAACCATAGCCTGATCTAAGAGCAGCTCACGAAACTCCCAAGTTTCACGAAAAATATCCGTCAGCGAAGGTAGCAAATACGCGCGAACATCAAAGAGCTCAACTGAAAACTCCCAAAGAAGACCCAGCACCAGAAAAAACACAAACGGGTCGATGATGTTTCTGTTGATTTTCATCGTCAGTCAGTCCTCCGACGGCGCAGATGAGCTCGGCAAAAATTCCGTCGTATAGATTTCATCTACAGTCATCGTATCTTCAACGTCATAGGCCGCCATGAGAAAATTCATAGTTCGGGCTACTTTCTCATCGTCTAGCCAACCAAGTCCGGCCGGGCCAGTCATTAAATCTATGATTTCGTGAACTTGCTGTAAGGTGATATCCAAATCCAACACTGGATAGTGCTGTGTGACGATTTCGGCCGCCTCCTCCGGGTTCTCTCGAACCCAGTCATAACCTCTATAGGTCGCCTCAAGGAATCGTCGCGCCACATCTGGGCTCTCTTCAAGAAGCTGCTCGGAAGTTATAACTCCGTTACCGTAGACATCGAAATTAAAATTCCCATATTCCAATAAATCAATTGTAAGACCTGCCTCCGCTGCCCGACTCTGGAAAACAGCAACGCTATTTCCAAGCCAACACTCACCCGCGTCAATCGTCCCCTCGACCAGAGAACCTGCAATAATCGAAGGAGCCAATTGCAGCAACTCAACGGAGTCAGCTTCAATACCATTACGCTCCAACCACAGCGGGACAATGACCTGGATAGGTGAATTTTGCCCCCCGCCTACTGTCAGACCTACAAGATCTCTTGGCTCAGTTAACTGGTGACGTTCCGTAACGTAGCACAGCCCAGCCGGCCAACGTTCATTAATCCCACCAATTAAACGAGTGCGACCACCATTATTGCGGTTAAGGATTACTGCAAGCGCATCAACATAACCGAAGTCAAACATTCGCTGATCAATCTCGTTTGCTGTTCGGATACCTCCAAAACCCCGTACAGCCTCAACATCGAGCCCCACATCTTCATAAAATCCCTGGTCTATGGCGACAATTACCCCACTCATACTCCCTTGTGGGAGCCACGACATGTTGAAAGTAATTTGCTCACTGGGGGACTCAGAGCACGCGGCGATCAATAGGCTCCCGACGATAGCTCCAACAAATCTACACGTGCGTAATGGGCTTATTTTATTAGCAAGTTGCACCTTTGCACCTCCGGTTCAGTCTCTCAAAGAACGCATGCATGTCACTGTATACTTTCTACTCAAGTTGTTTCTGCTGACACATCGCTCGAACATTTCAGCCCTATTCTGGCATAGACCGAGCATCGCTCACAGTGAATGTTGCTCACCGCTAACTGGGCAATATTCCTTCGCATGACGATTACGAACAGGCATCAGAGGTTCTATGTTAAACGCCATTGATTTCCGGCTCTTAGCCGGTTCCTTGTACAAAGTTGTTCGTTGCTGAGCGAAACGTCCGAGATTTTCAACCAAAGCATTCACCTTGTCGGGCACGAACTCCTGACCGTGACTAGCGCCTGCAGCACGAGAAATAGATTCATTCATCAATGTGCCACCAAGATCATTTGCGCCTGCCTTTAAGCAGTCGGCGGCTCCAGTTGCTCCCAACTTCACCCATGATGTTTGAATATTCCTTACCAATGGATGAAGTGCCAAGCGCGCAACCGCGTGCATAAGCAGTGTTTCCCGGTAAGTGGGCCCTTTCCGCGCCATTCCTCTTAGATACATAGGTGCCTCCATATGTACAAATGGAAGAGGTACAAATTCCGTTAGTCCTCCCGTACTCTGCTGTAGATCGCGTATACGTAAAAGGTGTCTTGCCCATGCGCGAGGCGTCTCCATATGCCCAAACATAATGGTCGAGGTCGTTGGTATACCGAGCCCATGAGCAATACGTATCACGTCAACCCACTCAGCCGTTGATAGCTTATCGGGACAGATAACCCGACGCACATCATCATCTAAGATCTCAGCGGCAGTGCCAGGCAGACTACCAAGCCCAGCCTCACGCAATTGTTTCAGAAAAGTCTCGATACTCAAACTGAGTGTTTTAGCCCCGTGCGCAATCTCCAGCGGAGAAAATGCGTGCACGTGCATCTCGGGCACCGCTTCTTTTACAGCCCGGCAGATCGTCAGGTAGGTATCACCAGTAAATGCTGGATGAATGCCGCCTTGCAGGCAAACTTCCGTAGCACCCCGGCTCCATGCTTCTTCAGTACGTCGACAGACCTCATCAAGCTCCAATACATAGGGTTCACCTCGCAAATCATCTGTGCTTTTGCCTTTGGAGAAGGCACAAAAATGGCACTTGTACTGACAAACATTCGTGTAATTGATGTTTCTATTGACCACGAAAGTAACAGCATCGCCACAGGTTTCACGACGAAGGTCATCAGCACTCTGGCACACAAGATCAAAGTGCTCGCCACGAGCAGCAAACAAAGCTTCGATATCACTCTCAGCCAGGGATTCTCCACCCCTCGTTCTACGCAATAACCCAGCGATCCTGCCGCGAGGCATTTTATTCTGCGAACACTTCTGCAACGAAAATGGCGTAGGCCCTATTGCGCCGGGGGACCAATCTTCACAACGCGCGAACCCTTCGCTATCAGAACTCCTCATTACCGAGGTGGAAAGCGCAGGATCAACCCAGTCTTCGCTACGGCGCACATATTCAGGGTAGATGGTGAGGCGTTGAACCAAAGTTTTACCAGCAGCAGCGGTTCTTTTTCGGAGCACAGATATCTGCGGCCAGGGGGATTCTGGGTTGACGTGGTCCGGTGTTACGGGAGATACGCCACCCCAATCGTTGATTCCAGCCTTGATCAATTCCGACAAGATCGATGGGTTTAGATTTGGTGGCACCTGAATATTCATCTCGGGGCCGAATAAGTGCCGGGAAATTGCCACCGTCCATAGAAGCTCACCACTGTCTGGCGGCTGGACATTTGCCATGATAGTACCTGGCTTTGGCACGAAATTTTGGATGATAATCTCTTGCAAATGCCCGTAGCGCTCGTGCAATTCCCTGAGTGCTAACAAGCTATCGAGTCGCTCTACTCGAGTTTCTCCGATACCGATTAAAATACCTGAGGTGAGCGGGACTTTTGCTTTGCCGGCATTCTCGATAGAAGTAAGCCGGGTCTCTGGATTCTTATCTGGCGAACCGTAATGAGGCCCGCCCGGCTGACACAGTCGCACCGAGGAAGACTCGAGCATCAGCCCCATTGATGGGGAGACAGCGCGCAGCCGCCTATAGTCCTCCAGCCCCAGCACACCCGGATTCAGATGTGGTAGCAAATCAGTTTCACGTAGCACCAGCTTGGCCATTTTCTCGACATACTCCAACGTCGACTTACAACCCAGATCGCTCAGGGCTTCGCGCGCAGCTTTGTAACGGAGTTCGGGTTTGTCACCCAAAGTAAATAGCGCTTCCTGACAGCCCTCCGCCTGCGCCGCACGCGCTATCTCGAGGACTTGTTCTGGTGAAAGATAGATATTTGCAACGTGCCGGGGGGTCTTCGCATAGGTGCAATAGTGACAAACATCGCGACACAGCATCGTGAGGGGAATGAATGCCTTACGTGAGTAGCTCACTACATCACCCTTAGCATGATCTCGGAGCACACCTGCAGAAGCAATCAGATCCGAAAGCGGCATGCTTTCGGTAAGCTCTAATACTTTGGATCGGCTGGGGATTAAGTAAGATTGTATCAGCCCACTCATTTAACTCACCTGCATTACACTACACCCATCAATTCGCCGAGTTGAACCCTATACTGCCCAAACTCAGGAACTTCCGGCAATGTCTTGGGATCCCGTGGTCGCGGCAAGTCAATTCGAACCTCTTCAATTATGCGCCCCGGCCGTTCAGACATCACCAATACACGATCCGAAAGAAATACAGCTTCTGAGATACTGTGAGTAACGAGGACAACCGTTTTCCGTTCAGCCTGCCAGATTCTCAGTAACTCTACGTTTAGTCGATCTCGGGTCAGAGCGTCTAGAGCACCAAAAGGCTCGTCCATAAGCATCACACGCGGATTACGCATGAGTGCCTGTCCAATGGCGACCCTACGTCGCATGCCTCCCGATAATTCGTGTGGATGACTTTTCTCAAAGTCCGTGAGACCAAGCATTTCAACCATAGTCTGAACTTGCTCGCGAAGTTCCTCCGTTGGAACGTTACTCTCCTCAACACCGAGCCGGAGATTTCCCTCAACGGTTCGCCACGGCAGCAAATTCGCACGCTGAAAGACAATGCCGATGTCATCACTAGGGCCCCGGACAGGCTTGCCCAAAACGGTTGCAGTCCCTTCCTCATGCGGTATGAGTCCACCGATAATTCTCAGCATGGTGCTCTTGCCACAGCCACTAGGGCCAAGCACAGCGACAAACTCACGATCAAAAATCTGGCAGCTGATGTTCTGCAAAGCCCTAACGCCCTCCTCTCCCCCAAAAGTCTTGCCAACCCCGTCGAGAGCAATCGTTACCTCCTCGGTGGACATCAGGAAAGAACCCTCAGCACTGCCTGGATGACTTTATCTTCCGTTGGTTCAATGTAACGCTCCAGCGTCTGGCTAAAAGGAACGGGAACATCCTCTGTTGATACGCGCACGATGGGAGCTCGCAGATCAGAAAAGGCTTTTTCGACAACTAATGCAGCAAACTCTGCGCCCACACCACAGCGACGATGACACTCATCAACGATCACCAAATAATGGGTTTTTGCGACAGACTCCAGAATCGTATCCTCATCGAGAGGAACAAGAGTTCGAGGATCGACTACCTCTGCATCTATACCTTGCTCAGCTAACGTCTCTGCTGCAGAAAGGGCCCGCTGCACCATAAAAGACGAAGCAAGCAAAGTGATATCTTTACCGCCACGCTTAATATCTGCCTGGCCGAAAGGAATCATATAATCATCCTCCGGAACTGGCCCAATCACATCAAAAAGTCTTGTATGGTCGACGAAAGCAGTAGGGTTATCGGACTCCGCGGCAGTCTTCAATAGTCCCTTTACATCGTACGGAGATGATGGAGCCATAATTTCCAGTCCCGGCGTATTCCACAACATCGCTTGTGGGCTGTGTGAATGTTGAGCTGCTCCACCACCGCGAATCCCATGATTAAAATGAAAAATCACCGGCACCTTGGTCTGCCCGCCAGTCATATAGTGAATGTTGGCCGCCTCATTAACGATTTGAGGAAACGCCTGAAAAATGAAACTAGCCGTCGCTATATCGACGATTGGACGTAAACCCGCAATCGCTGCGCCAATCGCTGCGCCCACGTAGCCAAGTTCTGCAATAGGCGGATAATAGACTCTCCCCGGAAACGAATCTCGCACGTCCGCCATGAGCTCTCGATGTGAGGTTAATCCCAAAAAGTACTGACCCATAAGATGAACACGCTCGTCCGCCTCAAGAAGTTCTCTCAATCCCTCTACAAGAGCCTCTGCATAAAGGATTTCTCTCATGGCACTGACCCGCTTTTAGCAAACACCAGATCTAGCGCTGTTTCGGGTTCAGGATAGGGGCTTTCAAGCGCAAAATTCTCTGCAGTACGCATTTGATCTTGGACTAATTCGTCAAGCGCAATCACCGTTTCCGGGGTCGCATGACCTTCGTCAATCATCTCCCGTACGAAGCGTAAGACACCATCCTGTGTAGCATGCCATTCTCGAAATTTTTCAGGAATCACTGTCTCATCCCAAGCCATGCTAAGGTTTGTTTCCCCTGTTACTAGTGCGGGCCACAAAGGCCGATTGCCCGGCCAACGAACCGTGCATGCTTCTATGAACGTCGGCCCCTCCCCGGAACGGGCTCTATCGATAGCCTCGGTCATTCCATCACGAACTGCCTTTCCATCGCATCCGTCGATCGTAATAGCCGGAACCCCGAATGGATCTACCAGATCCGTGAGGCGCTCGGCGGCCAATGTAGAAGAAGGGTATTCACCTGCTTTCTGACCTAATGCCTCTAAACTATTGTTTTCGCACAAAAATATTACTGGTAATTTTTCTAGCGCAGCGATATTGATCGATTCGTGATACGAACCCTCCTCTAATGCACCATCACCAAAAAGACACACGCTGACACGATCCGAACCGAGGCGGTCCATTCCGAATGCTGCCCCCGTGGCTAGAGGAGTGCAGCCACCAACAGCCGATGACGTTGTCGGAAAACCCAGTTCTGTTGACGCCAAATGCAGTGTTCCGCCTCGCCCACCACAGTAACCAGTGGACTTGCCGAGAATTTCTGCCAGCATGAGCGCTGGATCGGCTCCACGAGCAAGCAGATGGCCGTGATTGCGATGAGTGGTAAAACACAAATCGCCTGTTTCAAGCAGATCAAGGGCGGCCACACCAGTGATTTCCTGACCGACGTACACATGAAAATGCCCCACGTCGATTTTACCCGCCAACTTCACGAGCATTTCTTCAAAGCGCCGGATAGCCAGTGCTTTTTCCAGCAACCCTAGCAGTACTTTAGTCGACAAAGTCGGTAGCAATTCGATGAGTCCTCTACCGCAGATTGATTAGTGCAGAAAATTATTGGCGCAGCGCTTGTGTCTGCTCCCAATCGATGGACCTCGTCTCCAAATCTATGACGACGCGATACGTTTCACGAGCCATCTCTACGGTGATGTACTCATTAACCACATCGGTCAACACCTTTTCGGGATCTCTTTCTGCAGGATCACCGACTCCACCCCCTCCGCCGCTCAGCTTACCCAGGATCTCGTCCGTCTTTACTTCAACCATCCGGTGGGTACGAGCCGGGGTGACTTCCTCACCATGCCTCACATACATCTTACAGAGCGGGCCTGGCTCCCCGCCAGAGGCGCCCGGAGGTTGGGTCAGATCACCATCCGAACTACCAGTAGCAACATTCACATCACTACCACGATTTTCTACCTCCCAGAGCATTCCTGACCCACCACGCCATTGGCCAGCCCCAGACAAATCTGGTACGCAATGGTAGCGAACCGTGCGCCACGGGTATCGAGTCTCAACTTCTTCGACGCTACCTCGCTGAATCGAGCCCAGACCTGACATGCCCATAGCTCCTTCTGCACCATCAAACCCCCACACAGCCCCTGATCCTCCATCAGCATCAGTGGTCGTCTGTACATACCCTTCTCCAGTACGCGGGTCTGTTCCTGCTAAATAATGGCCTCGACGCCGACCCCAAGAAGCAATGGCTTTCTCAGGCATAGCTTTCGACAGCGCTGACACCGTAGCCTCGAGCACTTGTGTCCCCACATTCACAGGAGATCCTCCAACCGTTGCAGGGTACTGCGCGTTACATACACTACCTTCAGGGGCGATGAGGGTGATCGGGCGCATGCTCCCCGCGTTGTGGAACGGGGCTAATGCAGGGTCAAAAAACAGAAAACTTCCCGCAACAGCTCTGCTGTAAGTCGATGCATAGACGCAATTGACAAAGCCTTTACGCTGCTTGTCAGACTTTGAAAAATCTAGAATCAGTTCATCGCCCTTAATTGTCGCCTCACACCGCACCCACACCTGCTCATCTAATGTTGTTCCATCGTCGTCGGTGGCCGATTCACCATAATAGGTGCCGTCAGGCATCTTTGAAATTCCATCCCTAACACTTCGCTCCATTCGGTCTTGCATCTCATCGACGCAATCCAAAACAACGTCGCGGCCGTACTTCTCTAACATTGCCAGTATGCGGTTCTCACAGACCTGCAACGCGGCCATGAGAGCATAGTTATCGATCCTCACCCCTTCGGGCCAACGCACATTACCCCAAAGGAGTTCAAATATATCTGCTCGTTCCTTGCCCCTATCGAAGCACTTAATCGGCGGGATAATCAGCCCTTCGGCATGGATATCATATCCGTTGGGAAAGTACCCTCCGGGAAAAGAACCTCCAGTATCCATCTGGTGTCCGCGAGTCAAGGCGACGAAGATAAGCTCTCCCTCATGAAAAATTGGGCGAAAAAATCCCCAGTCAGGAAGGTGATTACACTGTCCGTGATAGGGGTCATTAGTGACGATGACATCGCCGGGGTGAAGATCATCACCAAACTTGTCGAGGATGTACTCCACTGAAAAATGTTGCGACAAGAACATCGAAGTTGGCCCTTCTGGTACTGCGACCGTCCGCGCACGAGCATCCCAAATCCCCGCAGCCATATCGTGTAACTGTGCAATCAAGTAACTCTGAGCGGTTCTGTCGATCACATGCCTCATCTCCTTCGCGATACTCTGAAAAGCATGCCAAGTGGTAGATAACGTGATCGGATCAATATTTCGAGCGCTCACCTTTACGTCCTTTTCTAAGTCTTCGAGTTTGGTAATTTTTGGGTCAGCAGATAATTTCGTTGATGATCAACAGTACAAGAGAACCTGGGTGGAATAACTACAGTCGTCGTAGTCTCCTCAATAATCGCTGGACCAACAATCTGATTGCCCGATAATAATTTTTGGCCGTCATAAATTGGCGTATCCACCTGTTTACCGCCAAACCAGCACTGGCGCTGGCGCTTCAAAGCCGCCGATGCATCCGGACCACCTTCTGCAACACTACTCAAATTGAAGGGAGCTTTAGGTGCTGTTGCGCGGACTCGAAAATTTAGAAATTCGACACCTCTCCATCGCATATTAAAGGTATAGAGAACCTCATGACGTTGATGGAAATTCTCTACCACCTCCTCTAAATTTTTGGTTGTAAGAGACCCACTAGGAACATCAACTTCGACCTCATGAAATTGCCCAACATAGCGAAGCTCTGCCGTGCGTGAATAGACACCATCCTTGGCCGCAACCTGCAGCTCTGCAAAGCCCCCACTCGCTTCGCCCTCCATCTCTTTATACAACCGGCGAACGATATCTAAATCAATATTTTCGGCCCGCATGATGTGAGAACGGGCGTAGTTGCGTCCGATATCCATAGCGAACATACCAAAAGCTGAGTAAGTCGCTGCAACTGAGGGGATTACAACATTAGGAACAGCGAGCTGCTCAGCAATGAAGGGAACGTGCACCGGACCGGCACCGCCGCCCGCCACGATTGCCATGTCGCGCAGGTCATAACCTCTCCGAGTCGAGACCTCCGTAATTTGATCGGCCATAAAGGCCGCCACCGTTGTCAAAATCGCCTGTGCTGCCTCAGGAGTTGACATACCGAGTGGTTCTGCGATCCGTGTCGCCACCGCTTCCTCGGCACGCTCTGCATTAAGTGGAATCTCACCTCCTAAGAAAAAATCTGCGGGCACGTAGCCCAGAACTAAATCGGCGTCAGTCACCGTTGGTTCTACCCCCCCTTTGTCGTAACAGGCTGGACCAGGTTCACTACCTGCCGACTGAGGACCAACACGAAGCAGTCCCAGCGAATCAATCCACGCAATAGATCCACCGCCAGCACCTGCGGTGTGCACGTCAACCATTTTGATAGCAATTCGCTCATCCTGCACCCAAGCATCGCTTGTCGTCGGAACCTCCCCCTTCTGAATATGCCCAATATCAATAGAGGTTCCGCCCATATCGAAAGAAATTAAATTATCAAACCCGGCTTCCTGCCCCAGGCTTCTTGCACCTGTGGGTGCAGCAGCTGGACCCGAATTGATGAGATACACCACACGCGGGATACAGTAGTCGATGGTTTCTACGAGCCCGTCCGAAAGCATGAGCAGTAACTTACCTTTGTAACCAGCTTCGTTGATCCGAGTCTCCAAGGTGCGTAAATACTGCTTCACCGCAGGACCGATGTAAGCTGAGACTGCGGCCGTTGAGAATCTCTCCCATTCTCTCCAGACCGGCAGAATCTCATGCGAAGTGGCGACGTAAACATCGTCAAGTATTTCTTGCGCAATCTCGGCAGCCCGCTTCTCGTGATCAGAATTCGCATATGAATGAAGGAAGCACACTACTAATGATTCCACTCCTTCGTCCTTTAAACGTAGAGCTGCTGCCTTGACATCTCCCTCATTGAGTTCGGTATGCACTTCTCCGTTGAAAAGTACGCGTTCTTCAACCTCTGTACGCAGAAAACGCGGAATGAGTGGGTCATAAGGAGGCACGAAAACGTTATACATGGACTCACGCACATTCTTGTAGCCACGACGTATCTCCAGGATATCGCGAAAACCTTTGGTCGTAATCATTCCAGTCTTAGCGCCATTCTGGTTAATAAGCGTATTTGTAGCGAGAGTTGTCCCATGTATTAACAACTCAACATCTCCCAAAAACTCTTCCAAAGACTGTTGAGAGCTTGTCGCGGCTTTCTTAACCGCATTCATGAAACCCACCGAAGGATCAGGATAGGTTGTAGGCGCCTTAAACTGATGGAGATTCCCGTCGGAATCCAAAACTAGGCAGTCAGTAAAAGTCCCGCCGACATCAATGCAGATCCTAGACAAGACTTCTTACCTCTCTGATTAATCGGTGGTACACCACTGAACTCAATTTCACGTGTACGGGCAACCTTACGTGTTTCCTTATCGCACCAAGGATTGTATCCTATATAAGAGTTTTGTATACAATCCTGGCAACCCAGAAAATTAAGGAAGAAGACTATCAAAGAAGAACGCGTCTCGTTCTTTAGTGAAGGTGACCGAATCGCGGGAATCCTCCGTCTACCAAACAGTGGGACGGCCCCACCATGGCCGGCCATTGTTCAGGGTCCCGGATGGTTGGGTCTAAAGGACGCCAAACTGTACCTCAGATATCACGCGGCTCTTACTGAAGCAGGCTTTGCTGTTCTGATTTTCGACTACCGAGGCTTTGGTGAGTCTGAGGGGCGAACAGATCTTTTGCGACCACAAGATCAACTTGAAGATCTGATCAACGCCGTGTCGTATCTCATCACGCGTGACGATATTGATGCTGACAACATTGGCGCCTTTGGCTCGGGCGGAACTGGTGGCGGTAATGCGCTAGTGTTGGCAGCGCAAGATCCTCGCGTCAGTTGTGTTGTATCACAGGTTCCAGTAGCCGATGGAAGGGACTGGCTACATCGAATGCGACGAGAATATGAGTGGCTGGAGTTTCTTGAACGCATCGAGGCAGATAGGGCACGTCGCGTACTCACAGGAAAAGGTGAGTTAGTCCACCCACGCCAAGAAATTATGGTGCCAACACCAGAACGAAAAAAAACGAACATTAAAAAAGACGTTGACTCAAAGATCCAAGAAGAGATTCTCCTGCGTAGCGCAGAATATATACTAGATTACAAACCAATAGAGTTGGTTAAAAAAATCGCTCCGCGCGCAGTAATGATCATTGGTGTAGAAAATGACGCCACCACGCCGACCGATCATGCGATTGCTCTCTATGAGGCAGCGGGTCAGCCAAAAAGGCTGATCATGCAAAGACACACGACGCACTACGCAGCCTATGAAAAATACGGTGACACAGTTACACCTGAAATTGTTGAGTGGTTCCGCAAACACATGACTCGCGGTAACTTGGATATCCGCCAAGAGGAGAAAACGAATGAAAGTTGATGTTGCAATAACAGGTGGACGGGTTTTCTCGGCCAGTGGTGGTAAAGATCTCGATGTCCTAATCAGCGGCGAAAAAATTACTGCTGTCGTAGAACCGAATTCCGAAGGAATAGAGGCAACAAAAACCATCGATGCTACTGGCCTCTGGGTGCTCCCTGGCATGGTGGACCCACATGTTCATACTCGCGAGCCCGGACACACTCACAAGGAAGACATCTTGACGTGTAGCCAGGCTTCAGCCGCTGGGGGCGTTACGACTATTTTTGGAATGCCTAACCTAAAGCCGGCTACGCTAACGCATAAAGACCTTGTAGATGTCCTAGAACTTTATGCTGAAAAGTGCTTGGTTGACTACAACCATAACCCCGTACCGACATTAGGGGAGACCGATGCAATGGCGGAGACCGGTATCGCGGCATACAAGGTATACCAAGTCATCGATACCGGGCGCGACTACCCCCACCCCTCTGGTACAGGTATCACTGACTCTGGCCATTTATTACAGATGTTCGAAGCCGTTGCGACAACTGGCAAGCGATTTATGGTTCATCCTCACAATCAGGGAGTATGTGACCGGGTCGAACAAAGCTTCCACAACCGTGGAGACCGCAGCGTCGAAGCCTATGCGAAGACGCTGGCAACACACGATGGACTCATTTGGGATCTTGCGACAGCGGAACTCATACGTATGTCTGAAGCAACTAACTGCCCGTTACATCTTGTCCATGTGCAAACCTCTCGTGGCGTGGAAATGATTCGACAGGCGAAAGAACGGGGCATTGATGTCACAGGTGAGGTAAATCACTGGGCATTATTCCTAGGTAGCTGGGACATCGTTACGAAGCTCGGTCCTTATGCTCTGTCTTACTGGGTGCCAGATCACCACCGGGAAGCTATTGTCAAAGGTTTACAGGACGGCATTATTGATATGGTGAATTCTGATCATGCCCCACATACCCGTGAAGAAAAGGAGATTGGGTGGACCGACATGTGGGCATGTCATACAGGCACACCAGGAATTCAATTCCAATATCCATTGATGATTGATGCCGTACATCGGGGTGAATTTACCATGGAACGAACCATTGACCTTTGCTGTGAAGCACCCGCACGAGTTTTTAAACTTGACTCGAAGAAAGGCTCAATATCAGCCGACCATGATGCCGATATCGTATTGGTAGATCCAAATAAAGAATGGACTATTACAGATGACATTGTGTTATCGAAGATCGGTTGGACCCCTTATAACGGCCGAAAGTGTCGTGGGCAGGTACTGCGTACGCTGGTACGAGGCACTGACGTCTATCTCGACGGAAAAATCGTAGGTACCCCTGGGCATGGAAAACACGCTACTCCGGATTAGGAAAAACAATTGTGGCAACAAAAATGAAATTTGGACTGCTTCTCCCTCACTTTGGGGAGTATGCATCAAGCACACGCCTTATTAGAGGTGCTCAGCTAGCAGAAGATCTTGGTTTTGATTCTATATGGGTTAGGGATCACCTGGTATTTGAGCCCCACTCAGAAATGGAGAAAGCCGTACCAGTGTTTTATGAAGCGCTCGCCACACTAACAGCCGTGGGTGCGGTTACCAACCATATTACGCTAGGCACAGGATCGCTCATTCCGTTTCGTCACCCTCTGAATACTGCTTTAGCTCTTGCAAGCATTAGCAATATTGTGGGACCACGCCTCATTATAGGTTTTGGCGCCGGTACATTTGATCATGAGTTCGAAGCTATCGATATGGCAGGAATTCCTCGTCCAGAATTGGTCGAATCAAACGCCAATATTTTTAAGCGTATCTTTAATGAAAATAATGTTTCGTACAAAGATGATTACTACCAGTTTGAAAATATTTCCATTGAACCAAAACCACTTGGACCAGTCCCGTTTTGGTATTGCGGTGGCACCCCAAGATCTGCCCGTTTAGCGGTAAAATATGCGGATGGCTGGATGCCGGGCCGTATCACGCTCGCAACAATCGAAAAGCGCGTTGAGGTAATGACCAAGCTCTCATCGGAGGCTGGCCGATCACTTCCGACCGTTGGTGTTATCCCACCAACATCTATCGCAAAATCACGTGAAGAAGCATTTGATGGACTCAACGTCGACGGTTTACTCAAGTGGGCAAATGATCGAGGAAAGTGGTGGGTAAAACCACCTTCAGGGCGTTTCGAAACAGCTGAAGATATTGAGGGCTCACTCATCGCAGGCTCGCCTTCTGAGGTTGTTGAGCAAACGAAAAAATTCGAAAAAGTTGGAGTTGAACACCTAGTTTTCGATCTACGCCTTCGTTTTGACCGCTGGTTTGAGTCCATAGAACTGCTAGGAACACAGGTGCTGCCACACCTCCGTGAGTGACTGTAGATAATGCCGTGACAACCATAGCGGACAAGGTTTCTCGTCAACTGGCAGAAGAAATCATATCTGGGGTCATCTCACCAGGACAAAAATTAGAAGAACAAAATCTAGCCGAAAAGTTTGGTGTTTCGCGCTCACCAATTCGCGATGCACTACGGCAACTTAGCGGAACAGGACTGGTCGATATCAAGCCGAATCGTAGTGTTACTGTCGTCGACCTCAAAGTGGATCAGTTACACGATATGTATGAAGCGCTTGGCGAATTAGAAGCACTTTGTGCGAAATTCTGCGCCCAGAGAATGACTACTGTTGAGCGAAAACAACTCGAAGAACTACATCAAAAATCGGAGATAGCAGTCAGGAAAAAAAGCAAAAAAACCTACGCAGATCTAAATGATCAATTTCATGACATGCTCCACCAGGGATCCCACAATGAGAGCTTACAAAGCATCTCTGGAGAGTTGCGGCGGCGGCTTGCGCCATTTCGCCGACCCATATTTTTTCGTGGGACAAAACGTCTTAAAGACTCATGGGATGAGCATGACAATGTTGTAAATGCAATTCTGGCAGCAGATGCCAAACGCGCGCACACAGAGATGGGGAGACATTTGGTGAACTCAAGTTTAAACGTTATCTCATATATCGAAGAAACTCGAGACTCATAAAGGGAAACTCTATATGCTCAAACTTGGATACAAAGCCTCTGCCGAGCAGTTTGGACCCAGTGAACTACTAGCCTATACACTTTTAGCAGAAGAACAGGGCTTCGACTCAGCCTTCGTGAGCGATCACTTTCAACCATGGCGTCACAATGGAGGGCATGCCCCATTTGCCCTCGCTTGGCTGGGTGCGGCTGGTGCTAAAACCTCACGTATCGTGCTCGGAACCAGCGTTCTTACACCAACTTTCAGGTATCACCCCTCCATTATTGCTCAATGCTTCGGGACGTTAGGATCAATGTTCCCCGGCCGTGTCATTCTAGGCATTGGAACGGGGGAATCATTAAATGAGGTGCCAGCTAGCGGGGTCGAATGGCCCGCAATCAAGGAGCGATTTGCACGATTACGCGAAGCAGTCAGGTTAATACATACGCTCTGGTCAGAGGAACGAGTAAGTTTTGACGGTGAGTTTTACACCACAGAAAATGCCACTATCTATGATCGCCCCGACCAAGCACCACCAATCTATATTGCGGGCGCAGGTCCCATGATCGCAAAATTTGCTGGTCGGACAGCCGATGGTTTTATTTGCACCAGCGGTAAGCCAGCGGAGCTTTATAGCGAAAAACTCCTACCTAATGTATCAGCAGGCCTTGAAGCAGCGGGTCGGAAATCCGAAGATGTCGATCTCACGATTGAGCTCAAAGTCTCGTTCGATACCGATGGAAAAAAAGCGCTCGAAGACACGCGTCATTGGGCGGCACTTGCTTTATCGCCGGAAGAAAAAATGTCGGTCAAAGATCCTTTAGAGATGGAACGCCTTGCCGATAGCCTATCTGTAGAACGCGCAGCATCGCGGTGGATTGTTTCTACAGATCCTGATGAGCATATCGAGAAAATTCGCCCCTATATAGATCTTGGATTTCGTCATCTTATATTCCATGCACCAGGGCCGGATCAGGAGCGTTTTATCCGCCTCTATGCCGAAACCGTACTCCCTAAGCTTCGGGGTACGTTTAACTAAGGGTCATTTTTTTGCTTGATTCCGACCCGCAGCCCAAATCATCCCCTGAAGCGCACCCAACTTCAGTAATTGCTCTCACGGGTGGAGTTGGCGGTGCAAAACTTGCATTTGGCCTTCATCGTATTGTTGCTCCTGGGGAATTCATGGCAATTTGCAACACAGGTGATGACTTTTATCATCTAGGTCTTGAGATATCTCCAGATATAGACACAGTTCTTTACACACTTTCAGGATTAGCAGATCCGTCCCGAGGCTGGGGACGTCGTGACGAAACATGGAATTTCATGGCAGCTCTCAAAGAAATCGGTGGTCATACCTGGTTTCAGCTTGGCGATCAGGATTTAGCTACCCACATTGAGCGCACAAAACGACTCGCAGAAGGTGAAACCTTATCAACTGTCACCGATTATTTTAGGCGACAGCTTGGAATCGCCACACGTATTGTGCCCATGAGTGATGATCCTGTCCGGACACGGCTACGCACTACAATGGGTTGGATTGATTTTCAGGATTACTTCGTACGCCAAAACTGTGCTCCGATGGTAAAGGAAATCACATTTGATAACGTAGAAGCGGCGCATATAGCCCCAGCTATCCTACCTGCTTTAAATAACCCAGACCTTCAAGCCGTTGTTATTTGTCCATCGAACCCGCTCATCAGCGTTGAGCCCATCTTAGCTGTACCCGGTATGCGCAAAGCGTTACGCTCCTGCACTGCACCCGTAATTGGCGTATCTCCCATTATCAATGGTCAAGCCGTCCGAGGCCCAACAGCCAAACTCATGGAAGAGCTCGGGTTTAAATCGAGCGCTTCAGCAGTCGCACAGCGTTATACCGATGTGATTGACATCTGGGTCGTTGATGAATCGGATGCAAACACGTGCGTACCCACGGGCGTCGAAAAAGTCGTTACCAAAACATTAATGACCACCACAAAGGATCGCGAGAAACTCGCCCAGAACGTACTTGCCGCAGTACAGTAACGAAACTGGAAAGAATCAAATAAAGCCATGGCATCGAATCTGTTGAGCAATGACTAGTACGCCACAACTCAAACTAAAAAATGCTGAAGTAAAGGTCTATTCTAATCTAGACCTCCTGGCACATGCGGCTGCCACCCTACTAAGCCATCGCCTATCTTCTGCAAAAGGTGATATAGCAGTATCACTTGCGGGCGGCTCAACCCCAAAGCGACTTTATGAGCTGCTTGTAACTCCAACTTATCTTAAAAAAATACCCTGGAAACGGGTCCACTGGTTTTGGGGCGATGAACGATTCGTTCCGCCAGACGATCCACAAAGCAACTTCTCCATGTTCAAAACCACTGTGCTATCCCACGCACCTGTTCCAGCAACAAATATTCACCCTATCCCGACCATTGGGCTTACACCAAAGGCAGCAGCCGATGTTTATACTCAAGAGTTGCAACGGTTTCATGGAGAAAAGGTGCTCTCAGCTAAAAACCCATTATTCGGTGTAGTTATTCTCGGGTTGGGAGAAGACGGCCATACGGCATCGCTATTCCCTGATTCGCCTGCCCTGAAAGAACGTTCAAGTTGGGTGACATGCGCAAATCTGAATCAAGCCGTACCACGAATCACTCTAACCTACCCCGCCCTGGAATCTTGCCATGATTGCTTATTTCTCGTCACAGGATCAGCCAAAAGAACTATTCTAAGATCTATTTTTCGTGGCGAAATTTTTCCTGCAACGCGTTTAAAACCGCAAGGTCGATGTACTTGGCTCTTAGATCAAGCCGCTGTGCCTAACAGCTAGAATTCTTTTCATCCTAAACTTTTTGTTGTGGCCTCATAGGATTTGGCCAGTCTGTGTGGAATGACTGCCCCCGCGGAGCGTCTGTGCGCTCATATGTATGAGCACCAAAGTAGTCGCGTTGAGCTTGCAGCAAATTCGCAGGCAAGGTAGCACTGCGATAGCCATCGAAGTAGGCCAAAGCAGACATGAAAGCCGGGCAAGACACTCCCGCCTCAGCGGCTAAACTCACAACCTTACGCCAACCACTTTGTCTCTCCTTCAATTCCCCTGTGAAATAAGGATCCAATATCAGATTACTTAAATCGTCTTGCTTCTGATAAGCCTCAGTGATCTTTTGCAAAAATCTGGCCCGAATGATGCAACCGCCACGAAATATCTTAGCTAAGTTGGCAAAATTGAGATTCCATCCATATTCCTTCTCTGCTTCCCCCATCAGAGCAAAGCCCTGCGCATATGCACAAATCTTTGAACAATAAAGTGCATCGCGAACAGCGGCAATCAGAAGTTCCTTCTGCTCGTCGGCAATCGAAGGTAATGTAGGATTGTCGAACAATTTACTCGCAATAACGCGTTCATCTTTTTGTGCCGATAGACAGCGGGCAAATACGGCCTCTGCCATGGCACTGGCGGGACTACCCAGATCCAACGCAGACTGACTACTCCACTTTCCAGTACCCTTCTGACCAGCCGCATCAAGTATTCTATCAACCAAGAAATGATCCTCATCTCCAGAATCTCGCTGCTGAAGAATGTCAGCAGTAATCTCTACAAGAAATGAATTAAGTTCCCCCTCGTTCCACTGTCTAAAGGTCGCGCTCATCTCATCTGAACTCATTTGAAGTAACTCTTTCATAAGTTGAAATGCTTCACATATAAGTTGCATGTCAACGTACTCAATACCGTTATGAACCATCTTCACGTAATGACCCGCGCCGTCTGCACCAACATAGGTCGTACAAGCTTCCCCCTCTATAACCGGTTCACCGGGTTGAGCTCCCTCAATAGGCTGACCGGTCTCACTGTCAACCTTTGCAGAGATAGCTACCCAAATCGGTTCGAGATATGTCCAAGCTTCCTTACTACCACCGGGCATTAGACTCGGCCCGAAGCGAGCGCCCAATTCACCTCCGGAAACTCCAGATCCAATAAAATGGATGCCTTTCCCGGCGAGCTCCTTCTCACGGCAAATAGTGTCGCTCCAAAGTGCATTGCCACCGTCGATAAGGACGTCCCCTTCATCTAGCAAAGGCAAAACAGCCCGGATAATCGCCTCGGTAGCGTCGCCGGCCTGCACTAACATCACCACTTTACGGGGGCGTGTGAGGCTTTTAATAAAACTGTCAAGCGTCTCAAAAGCACTCACGTTACCACCACAAGGTTCGGTTGCGCACCGCTCCATGAAGGATTTGGTTCGCGCATACGTGCGATTGAAGACGGCCACCCTAAAACCATGATCCGCCATATTGAGGACCAAATTCTGACCCATTACTGCTAAGCCAATAAGGCCAACATCACAGTTGGATTGTATGCTAGAGAGCTTACTCACCTGAACGAGTATACTTTCAATCCGCTCTTCGCTCTCGGATAACTTACATGACGACCATATTGGGACTCTCAGGAAGCCTGCGATCAAAATCATTCAACACTGCGTTACTAACCGCAGCCGCCGAAATGATGCCAGCGGGGATCCAGCTCGAAATAACAACCATCCAAGGTATTCCTCTCTACAACGAGGATGTAGAAAGCACGGAAGGTGAGCCCAAGTCGGTCACAGCTTTAAAACGTCAGATCTCTGCCGCCGATGGATTGTTGATCTCAACACCAGAATACAACCACTCAATACCTGGTGTGGCAAAAAATGCTATTGACTGGCTTTCACGGCCTTTATCGGATATCCCTCATATTTTTGGTGGCCGACCAATCGCGATCATGGGCGCAGCGATGAGTAATTTCGGTACCATTCAAGCACAACGCGCTTGGTTACCCGTATTGAAAGCGCTTGGAGCTCAAGTATGGACTGGTGGGCGATTACTCGTAAGCGAGGCACATAACGTGTTTGATGCATCCGGTAATCTAGTAAATACACAGATAGAAGAAGAGCTACGTGTATTTATCGAGGGGTTTGCAAACCATGTCGCAAGCAACGAATAAAGCGCGCACGATCACCAATATTAGCTAGTAATAGTCAGCTTTGAGGTATCGGGCTCGTTACGGATCTAACGAAGCCAAATATGCCGCGATTGCAATCATATCGTCTTCGGTAAGACTAGCTACAGTCGCCTGCATGAGCACGGCCTGAACACCCGCACGATCACCAGTCTGAATATCATTGAGTTGCCGCACAACATAGAGTGGCGAGATCCCACGGATAGCAGGAATTTCTCCGATACCCCGCAACTCGGCACCGTGACAGATAATGCATGCAATAGTACGGCCACCCCCACCCGTTGTAACCAGTACCTCGCCCCTCATTAGACTCCCTATCGGCACATAAGCTACAAAACCCGAGTAGGGATGCTTTGCAGTTACGAGTTCACGGTTTTGAGGAAGTTCAACAATGCGGTTACCGAGTGGTTCAGTACCACCACCAGAGTCGCGAAAGCGCATACGACCGTCACCTACGTAGCTCCTCGGCACCTCATCAACCTCAACCACTTCAACCCAATCAATAGGCTCAATCGCAGCGTAATACTCAGCCGCATCACGCATAGATTCAACAGAAAGTTCGCGCGCGAAATCATTCATCCAATACCGATCCGTCCTAGCACCACTCCTGTACTCCTCCATCTGGCGCATAAAATATTCAACCGGGAGACCGGCTAAGTGTGAGGATTCAGGATGTCCCATGCCCGACGTCAAGTGACAGGCGCCACACGCTCGAACGTCTCCGGAACCCTGAGCAACAACTACAGGCAATGGAGAATGATCCCCTGGGAACCAATCCGGCGGATTCCAGTCATCGTCAATCTCCGCCTGACTATAGCTCCGAGAGCTTCCGGGCACTGACCTCGGGGCGTTTACATCGCTCTCACTTGGAGGAATTCTCTCGACAACTTGATACGCCCACTCCTGAGCAATACCAGTAGTAGGAATGATAAAACATACTACAGCGAGCAAATTGACTGCGACCCTCATAGGATCCTAATTCAGCACACATGTTGTGTCGCGGTCGATATCATCCGCACGCACGTAACTATGTAGTACGTTCAACGAGAACGTGTAGTACTCTGGATCAATAAGGTTGATATCCACAGTGAGATGGTTGTGATCCTCGCTCAACGTGTAACGCTCAACCATCTGAGCTATCGGTCCACCGAACGGCAACGGCCGCTCACCTGACTTGATTGCACCCTCCAAGAAATGCGTTGTTCGTATCACGAGCATGTCTCCAGCCCAACGGGCCGTTGACCAACCCAATCCATTCGGTTCAAAAGTCTGTGGTGGCTCAAGCCAGAAATCCATATACACACGGCGCGTTCTACCGAATGCAGACAAATCAATTGTCTCGCCCTGGTCGAGAATCTCAAAGTCGGCCGCCTCGCCCGCCAAAGCTCCTGCCATTAGACATGAACTAGTGTCTGCGTTAGCTTGGTATGACGCTCGGAAGACTTCACCCGGATCACGCAAGTTACTCTCTGCCACTGAGATGAATCGTCTTTGTTCAAGTGTCTCCGTGCCACTTACATTATCTTCGACCCACAGACCCTGTAATACCGACTGTAGGGGGTGAGCTTCCTGAGCAAAAACCGAAGAACTCTCCCAGTTCACCAGAAATACTAATGAGCTGAGTAGTGACCACTTCGAGATCATTCTCCTTGTTCTCCTTGAAACTTCTGCTCAATCGCACTAATTAATTCAATAAATACTCGGCACGCAGTCGATAGCAAAAATAGTTCTATTCGAGCGAATGAAAGTATGGTGCATTTCGATAGGCGCAATATAGTACTTTGCATCGATTCGCGTTACGTGCAGGGACAGCGTGTTGAGATCATCGCTCAACGTATAGCGCTCGATCATTTCAGCGTCAGGGCCGCCGAATGGAAGCGGTCGATTACCCGTATCGATCGTGCCTTGTGTGAAGTCGTTTGTTCTCACCACCAAGGTATTCCCGTCCCAGTGCCCCTTGGACCAACCTAACTTGTTCGGCCAAAAATTGTTCGGTGGGTCTCGCCCATCCATATAGACACGCCGCACCTGTTCAAATCCAACTAAGTAGAGGATTTCTTGTGTATCGAGGAACTCCAGGGTGTAACCAAAACCAAAGTGTGCGGCCGCTGACCGCCGCTGGCATGTCGCAGTATTATCATTTTCCTCAATAGCCCATCGCCGCCGAAAATCCTCAGCCTCCGCCGTCAATAGTGCATCTGCCGCAATATCGAGCATGTTCTCGCTTGAAGCCCTGCCGTTTCTTGGTGGTGGCTCCCAAAGACTCTCCAAAGCCGCTTGCAATTGCCGAGGCTCCTGAGCGAATACGCTACCCACTGTACCCAGGAGAAACGTCAACAGGAGAATTACGAATCGCTTAAAAATCATGGTGACCTCAGTTTTCTAATCCACTTCCGAAGCTCGCAGGTACCGGTCCAAGTTACCCCGAACCTCCCTGCCATCCTCAAACGTAAACTGAATCAAAGCCATCACCGGCCTGCCGGAAAAAGCAGGGAATCCCAAAGCCGTCACCCTCGAGCCCACAGGCAGGGTATCTCTCGTCCAGCCTCGTTCCGTCATACTTTGTGCTGCACCCGTTTCTATCGCCCAAGCCACAACGTCTCCCTGTTCGTCTTCTATCTCCAAAGTAATTCTTGAATGCGGGTTGGCTATTCTTACTTCGGCAATCACACCCTCAATAGTTACTCTCTCCCGAACATCAAAATAAGCGTTGAAGTTGTGGTGTGTATAACCAATGGACGCGACTAACAACCAGCCAAAGCCTGCAAACAAACCACATATCGCTGTTCTGGAGATCATTGACACTGACCATACTCCCGAAGCCACTAAAATGGAAACCAATGGACCATCTCTAAAAAAGACTCAAGTCGGTTTAGATGCACCAGTCAGGTATTATTAAGCCTCAACATCAAGAATTCTGAAGGACTATGAACCCAGCGATTAACATCCGGTTAGCTGCAATATTAACTATTGCCATAGTAGCTGGGTGCAGCAGCAAACTCGAGATGCTCGAGCTCAATGGGTACACCATGGGAACGAGCTATTCGGTCAAAGCCGTGCGTTCAGACCCATCAGTTTCACTCGAGCCACTGAGTAACCGCATCGCCGTCCGCTTGGAGGAACTGGAGAATCTGTTTTCTACCTATCGCGAGACATCTGAAATTAGTCAATTTAACGCCCATGTCGGTAATGGATGGTTCGAGATCCCTCCAGTCTTTCTAACAGTGCTAATGAGGGGAATAGATGTCAGCGAACTGTCTGGTGGCGCATTCGATATAACGGTTGGCCCATTGGTAGAGTTGTGGGGTTTCGGGGCAAGCAACTCGATCAATGTGGTACCGGCACAAGCCGAGATCGATTCCATGCTAGAAATAACTGGATTTAATTACCTTGAAGTCCAATCATCACCGCCAGCCGTACGCAGAACTCAACCTGGCGTCAAGCTTGATCTATCATCCATTGCAAAAGGATTTGCTGTAGACGAGATCTCAGCACTGTTGGATAGTTTTCGCCTAACCTCTTATATGGTTGAGATAGGTGGAGAAGTGCGTGCCCGGGGCATGCGGACTGATGGCAGTAATTGGCTGATCGGGATTGAAATCCCTACCTCAAAAAATGGAGTAACAGACAGCGTCCAGGATGTCGTTTATCTGCGGGATACTGCCATTGCCACGTCGGGCGATTATCGAAACTACTTTGAATACGAAGGTAACCACTACTCCCACACACTTGATCCTCGAACTGGCTGGCCAGTTTCCCATGCACTCACATCGGTCAGCGTCATTGAACAGTCAGCAATGGATTCCGATGCTCTTGCAACAGCACTCATGGTACTAGGTCCTGAACTGGGTCTACAGCTTGCGATCCGTGAAAATATTGCAGCCCTACTGCTTCTGAGAACTGATGGAGGATTAAAAATTTTGCAGTCGCCAGCTTACAAAACATATCTTGCAAATCGATGATGGCTGATTGGCTATTCGTCTAACCTAAAACTTCAAATATAATTCATTCATCTTTTTAACTCACAGGAACCCACGTGGGAATCATATCGCCAACTAATAAGGCAGCTACAACGCTCACAGGACTACATCTTTATCACTTCAGCAAATCTAACTGCTCTATGCGCGTACGCATAACGCTGGAAGAAAAATGCGTGCCTTGGATCAGTCACCATCTAGATTTGCACAAAGCCGAGCACATTACCCCCGAGTACTTTGATATTCATCCTAAAGGATTAGTACCAGCCCTGGTGCATGATGGCGTCGTCATTATCGAGTCTACCGACATTATCGATTATCTTGATGACACGTACGCCAACCCGCCTCTTCGGCCAAAAAATAAGCTTGATCAGAAAAAAATGTTCGGCTGGATGCGTCTAGCATCAACTCATCACATCCATGTAAAAACGTACATGTTTGCAAATCAGATTGGGAAAAGCATGGCCAAAAATGGATCCGAACTGAACTTGTATCGCCAACTACAAAAAAACGAAGAGTTGCTTGAATTTCATGCAGAGAACTCATTACCAGAAGGCTTATCCAAAAATCGCACGGCTAAAGCGACAAAAATACTAAATAACTGCTTTTTGAAAATAGATCGCAAGCTAGAAGAACAAGAATGGACTGCTGGCGATGACTTCTCGCTATCAGACATCACTTGGATACCACTGTACGTCACTTTGCATAGCGCTAAGTTCCCATTCGAAAATTACCCAAATATTATTCGTTGGAAAGAGGCTATATGGAAGCGCCCTAGCTTCCAAAAAGCAGTATTAGAATGGACGTAGAAAATTAATCATTGCTGCACCCTAGAGCAAAACTTTTTCTCAACCAAATAACATGGAGGGATGGAAGAGCAGTCGCATCAGTTGCCCATAAAAACCCCAAACAATTAGTAATGCAGTACTGGAGTAGATTGCCACCGTCTTCCACTTATAGTTACCCCAGATTAATAAATACCCGGTCACGAAAAGCGGCAATGCCACAAGTTGCCCAGCCAAATAAGCTATTCCAATCATGACAAGAATAAGCCCAATGAATACCAAACTGGGTTTTAGATCCGCCTTATCCGCTGCAACATTCCAGGCACGGCGTATACCTCCACCTGAGGTGATAGATCTCCAAGCTGCTCGACCATCTTTTACAAGAACCCAAAATGTCAACGGTAGTGCAATCAAGAGGATAATGTGTGGAAATTGAGCAGTTGCTCTCTCTTGGAAGCCAAGCGTGACAAAATATGCAATAGAAAACATTACAAAAAGACCGGCAGCCAACGGCGTGGAAATTAGGGCATTACGGGTTGCGCCCTCACCAGCCTCAGATGATTGATCCCCTTGCGGCTTTAAAACGCCTTTTATGGCAAATATAAAAGTAATAATGATTAAAATCTCAATTAAAACCACCACTGGTCGGTTGTAGAGCCAAGCGTAATTCCCATAGATTTGCGTAGTGAGTTGAAAATTATTTTCCATCAAGCCACCAAGTACTAAAGCTAATATCAGGGGTGGTCGCGCCCAACCACCCTGCTTCATCCAGTAACCAAGCACACCGAATGCTAGGCAAGTCCACCAATCACCCATCGAGTTTGTTGCTACCCAGGTGCCCATCAGTAATACCACCATAACGCCTGGCACGATGAGATGACCCGGCAAAAACGCGATTTTGTGAATATGTCTACTAAAAAACATCAGAAGACCTGCAGCAACTAAATTTGCAATGACTATCGCCCAAACCATGCTGAAGGTAAGAGGGAGATTAACTGTCAGCATATCTGGCCCTGGACGTAAACCTTTTAGTACCAACGCACCCAAAAGTATTGCTGTACCAATACTGCCAGGGATTCCAAACGCTACTGTAGGAATTAATGCCCCCGCCTTGTGGGCATTGTTCGCAGTTTCAGGAGCGATGACACCCCGAATATCACCCTGACCAAACTGTGTTTTGTCCTTGGAACTCTGTACAGCGTGACCATATGCAATCCAGTCCACTATTGCCGCACCTAGCCCCGGCAACATACCAATGTACGTACCAAGAAATGCACATCTCAGAGCTAACCAACGATGATGAAACGCATCCTTTACGCCCTGAAGTAAACCAGTGGTTGGGTCCTCACTGCGAGCCACACGTGAGATTGAGGTATTTTTAACAGCCAGCTCCATGAGTTCTGGAATACCAAATAACCCAAGCACGATAGGAATAATGGGCACACCATCTAAAAGGTAGTTCACTCCAAAATAGAATCTGGGTACCCCAGTAGCATCAGCATAACCCACAGTAGTCAACAGCAATCCTAAAAGAGCCACTATGAGACCCTTCAAAAGCGAACGCCCGGAAAGCACACCAACCATGGTGAGGCCAAGTACGGCAAGCATAAAAAACTCGGGCACACCAAAAGCAAAGATGACCGGTAAGATAATAGGCAAAGAGACCGCTAATAGAACTGCGCCCAACACCCCACCGAAGGCTGAGACCGTGTACGTTGCACCAAACGCGCGTGCTGCCTGTCCCTTTTTTGCTAAAGGATAACCATCCAGAATCGTAGCTTGCGAGGCAACGGTACCCGGAATCCCTAGCATAATCGACGCAATGCTGTCACTTGTGGAGGTCACTGCATACATACCAAGAAGCAGTGCAAAAGCCGGCACCGGATCCATACCGAATGTGAACGGCAACATCAGAGCCAGCCCAACTGCGCCACCGAGTCCTGGTACCGCCCCGATCCACATCCCAAGAAACACGCCAAGCATTAGATAGCCGGGTGCAGGCCAGATTAAGGCTAACTCAAGTCCACTCAGCATTCCTTCAAGCATGCTGATTCTGATTTCTAACCACGCCGTCCTTTCATGCCGGCAAGGTTTGCACTCTTAACTCGCACTCTCGCACGAGAAAAAAAGCAAACTGTGATATTAGTGTGGCTAATTTATGAACGCTTGCACCAACGAACAAGTTACCGCACTTCATCGATATAGGCTTCCAGAAAAGCTGCAACGTCTTCGGGCACGTCATACAAGCTTCGGAGTATTTCTGTTCCCTCCTCAGCGCCAATCAAGGGCAAACTAAATCCGTACATTGTTTGCTCTTCCGCTTTATATTCTGGATCTTCAGTCACTTTTACAAAGCTTTCGCGGAGAATGCTCACCCACTCCTCCGGAGTCTCAGGCGGCAACAGCGCCGCATACACGATATTGTTTACCCGAGGCAGTATCCACTTATACATCTCGTATATTCGACCTGAAGGGGGAAAACCGTGCACTTTTTCGTAGAATTCCATATAGCTCGGAATATCAGATACGACTTCTAGTGGGGCTACATTACCGGCAGTATCCGCAGAAGGATTATGCCAAAGAGGTATCGCAAGCCCTTCGTTCACTAACGTGGGTTCAATGGAAAAGCGATACAATCCCAAAGAGGCTACTTGTATATCCACCTCACCACGACGCACCGCATTAAAAACATCAGCTCCACCCGGAAAGCCCGTGACGTACTGATACTCAGCACCAAGTGCATCCAATGCGAGTCGACCCAGAAGGTCGAAACGAACCACAGGATTCTGCCCGCCAAATCGTAACCCCTCGGCGCTCAGAATCTCTTCGGGGCTCGCTACCTTGTCGGTGCGAACATAGGCCATATTTGGACTCAGCAACCCTCCCACAAAGGGCATCGTAGAAAAATTAGCACGAAGCCCAGGTTCCTTGAGAACAGCCGCCGCCCCGTTAGTCGGAGAGAAAAGCACATGCAGACCATTATTTGCCGCAACTTCTGCACCATAGTTCCACACGCGCGTACCCCCGCCACCAGGCAGGTTACGGACGATAATGGTTGGCTCACCTGGAATGTGGCGCGACCAGAACTGAGAGAACACACGCGCTGCAAGATCAGCCCCGCTACCCGGTGTTCGACCGACATAGATCGTGAGCGTCTTACCCTGGTAGTAAGGTTGCTCTTGAGCATAGGAGGGCGTTACCCCGACTATAATTGCGATTACTGTGATGATCGCAATCGCGGGAACAAGTAGACAAAATACTAATTTTCTCTCGATTCTTCTTTGTCCCAATATCATCCGTCATTCCTTATAGGCGCACCTTAATATACCCGGTTTGCAGCTGGCTCGCCCCGCTCTAGCACACGCACCACATTCTCCCACGCTGTATTGAATAGGTATGCCCAAGATTGTCGGGTCACACCAGCAATATGAGGAGTAAATAAGATGCGCTGCGCTCCTTCACCCTTCAAAGATAGTAAAGGATTTGAATCCGACGGCGGCTCCTCAGAATACACATCCACAGCAGCGCCACCAATCTCACCCTGAACTAGACTTGCGGCTAAAGCTGTCTCATCAACGACACCACCCCGCGCAGCATTGATCAAAACGGCGTCCGGCTTCATTCGCATGAGCTCCTTAGCACCGATTAATCCTTGAGTCTCGGGGAGCAAGGGGACATGCAAGGTCACAATATCTGCAACATTTAGAAGCTCTGATAACGAGCTAGAATGTTCGCCGAGTTTCCCCGAAACCGCTGGATCAAAATAGATAGTAGAACACCCCATGCGCTTAAACGCTTCGGTGACTGCTAGCCCTATGTTACCAAGCCCCACGATACCCACGGTGAGGCCCGCAATGCCCTGTAGGCCATCAGCGATCATCCGAGTCCGGACAGATTGGTAATTTCCCGCACGGATTTCTCGGTCGGCCCACGCGATGCGTCGATGAAGTACCAACGCGCAAGCCACCACATACTCTGCAAGCGCGCTGTTCGAACCACCCGCAACGTTTGCAACGACAATGCCCAACTTTTTCATGACCGTCTCGTCAAGACGATCAACACCTGCGCCTGTCACTTGCACCAGCCGCAACGCGCTATCCTGAAATAGTGCGCCCTTAAGCTTCGG
>Ga0315338_1000965_pt1 | contig 44984 bp, 38 predicted proteins | sample ASW8metaG_FD_204518 | JGI IMG/M metagenome (GOLD analysis project Ga0315338, IMG submission 204518) | Ammonia-oxidizing marine archaeal communities from Monterey Bay, California, United States - ASW #8 | ecosystem: Environmental > Aquatic > Marine > Coastal | place: USA: California | collected... | reverse complement strand
GGGGAAGACCAGGCCGCGGGCATCACGTGGCGACTCCTCTGGTACGCCCACCCGGAGAGCGAGGAAGCCGAACAGGCGAGTCACCGACTCGATGTGATCGAGGCTCATCTCGACCAGAAACTTCGTCGCGCGAGCGACTGGCGACGTCGCGGCGACAGATTGTTCCGAGCGCGCATGAACGAAGAAGCGCTCGAGGCCTACGATCGCGCGCTGGCGATGGGGCTGTCGAAGTCCGAGGCGCGGCGCACGAAGAAACAGCGGGCGCAGACCTTGTTTCGCATGCGTCAGTATCCCGACGCGGTCGAGGCCTTCGATGATCTGCCACAGAAGGGCGATACGCCGATCTGGTTGGCTCGTTCGAAGGCGCGCGCCGATCGCGTTCCGGAGGCCATCGCCTCCTTCCAGAAGATCGCGCGTCGCAAGGGCCCCCATCGACTCCGCGCGCATTACCTCGCTGCGCTGCTCCTCGACGGCCGGGATCGCCACGATGAAGCGCGCAAGCATTTCGAGATCCTCGCGAAGGACCGAGGGCAGGGCGGGCTGTCCCGAGCGGCTCTCTGGTATCTCGGCTGGAGCGACTACCGGGAGGGCCGCTACGTAGCGGCGGCCAATCAATTCTCGGCGCTGGCCGAGGCCACCGATCAGGAGATCGATCGACTGCGTCCCGTCTACTGGCAGGCGCGTTCGCTGGCCCGCGCGAAGCGGCCGAAAGAGGCCGACTCGCTCTTCGCCTCACTCGCGGAGGAGTATCCGCTCTCGTATTACGGCTGGCGCGCAAATGCCCGGGTCGACGCTGAAGACATCTCGCGGGCCGGACACGAGCTGAGCGTCGGGAAGATCGGACTGCGACCCAGCGAATTGGCGCGGGTGCGAATCCTGATGGAAGCCGGACTCGTCGATGCGGGTGCCGAAGAGAGCGCGGGCCTCACGCGGCGCGCTTCGGGACTCGATGACCGGGTGGCGCTGGCGCGACTGTTGACCTCGGCCGGCGACTACAATCGAGCCCAGCGGGTCATCGTCGATGCTTACGCGACGTCGCTCGCCCGGGGTCCCGTTCCCGGCATGGAAGAGCTCTGGTGGTATGCCTGGCCCTCGGCATTCTCGGGCTACGTCGATGCGGCGACGCGTGCCGACGGCAGCGTCGATCCGGAACTCGTGTATTCGATCATGCGGGAAGAGAGTGGTTATCGGCCGAAGGTCGTCTCGCCCGTCGGTGCGCGAGGACTACTGCAGATCATGCGCGAGACGGGCGCACAGCTCGCGGGTCGGGCTGGACGCGCCCAGTTCGATGCGGACGATCTCTTCGACCCCGGCATGAACATCGAGCTCGGATCGCTCTACCTGGGCGAACTCTCCCGACGTTTCCCCACCAAGATCTCGGCATCGATCGCGAGCTACAACGCGGGCCCCCATGTCGTCGCCGACTGGGTCGAACGCGACCTGCGCCCCGACGACGAATGGGTCGAGTCGATTCCCTACTCGCAGACGCGCAGCTACGTGAAGCGCGTGATGCGGAGTCTCCAGGCCTACAAGCTGCTCTACTGAGCGAGCGACCGGACCGTGGTTGCACCTCGGCTGCCGACGCCTTGCCGTCGACAGCTCGAAGCGTCGGTCGCGATCGGCGCGGACCGGAAATTTGCGGGCAGGGCGTTGAGCCCGGGTCGGATTCGACCGAAGAAGCGAGGTAGACCGCCGGCTCGACCGGCGCCCTCGGAGACGGACAACCATGGCCCATCGAACTCACGCCGCACGCAATCAGGCCGGTCGCGCGACCGGAGGACTCATCGTCCTTCTTCTCGTCCTCACCGTGGGCGGTGGCGCGAACTACTATCGCAACCTGCAGATCGAGAAGGCGACCGAGAGTAGTCGGCCTTACCAAAGCTATGCGACCCACGATCTCGAATCATTGCGCGCGGCCTACGCTTCGGAGCTCGCGAGCGTACGAGCCAGCTTCGACTCGGCGAAACGCAGACGCGCCCGACCGAGCGGGGACGTCGGCTCGATCGCGGGCAATGTCGAGCAGTTTCAGAAGACGACGCGCGCGAGTTCCGCGATTCGGGACGCCGCGGCCAACGTGGCGCAGAGCGAAGAGCGGGTCGCAGAACTCGACCGCGAGCTGGCACTCCGCGAGCAGCTTGGCGCCGGGTGGGCTCGACACATGAAGCTGCTCACGACCATCTGATCGCACGAACGTCTAGAGGACGTCGATCTCCGGCGGCTCCACGGCCGCGTCGGTGAGATCCGTGTCGTCGATGTCGAGGCCGGCCTCGTCACCCTCGGCGTCATCGAACATCTCGTTCTTCGGCTTCTTCGTGGTCGTGGCGCCATCGTCGTCGTCGCGGGCGGCCGCCGGTTCTTCGTCGTCCAGGAGCTGTGCCATCGGTCGAACGACCTTCGGCTTCGGGGCTTCGGGCGTCGGCTTCGAATCCTCGGGCGGTCGATCGCGCTGGTCGCTCTCGCATTTCGGACAGATCGGCTCTTCTTTTCCGAGGTCGTAGAACTTCGCGCTGCACCCGAAGCAGATCCACTTGTAGCCGAGCTTGGGATGTCGCGGACCGGTCGGCGTGATGGGCTTCTTCGGTCGAGCTCGCTTGGCGGTCTTCTCCTTGCCCTCGGCCGCTGCGCTGTCCGCTTTGGTCTTTTTCTTCTTCTTGGAGGACGCTTCTTCCTTCTTGGCCGCCTTCTTGGGCGCGGCCTTCTTCGGCGCTGCCTTCTTGGGCGCTGCCTTCTTGGATGAGGCTTTCTTGGCCGTCGTCTTCGCAGCCTTCTTGGCAGGCTTCTTGGCCGCCTTCTTGGGAGAAGCCTTCGCGGCCTTCTTGGGCGCAGCCTTCTTGGCGGCGGCCTTCTTGGGCTTCCCCTTGCTCGCCGCCTTCTTCTTGCTCTTCGCGGAATTCGCCTTGGCGGCGGCCTTCTTCTTCGCAGCCTTCTTGGCGGCCTTCTTCTTGCTCGGACTCATGCGTCTGTCTCCACGGCTTCTGAAACCCACGTGATCGATCTGCCCAGGCGATCACGACCTCCAGAGTCTCCCCCGGCGCGTGGGGAGCGATCCGAAAGCGCTTTCGACCGCGACGATCTCCGGAAAACCGGCTTTCTTCGCGGCTGGGGCGACCGTGCTTTTAGCCGTTCATTGCGATTCGGGCCAGGGGTCCAGGCGCTCCACGACGCCCTAAAGACCGATTGGGCGAAAAAAGGCCCAGTTCTACAGGCAGGGGGAGGGCGGCGAAGGGCGTGCGGACACCCGCAATTTCAGTCGATCGAATCGACTCCGGTGGCGCCAGCCTGGGTCTGGGCCATGTCCGACTCATCCGGGCGGGCGTCGTCCGGGGGGATGACGTCGAAGGCATCGTCGCGACTGAAGCGGGAGAGATAGACGATGGGAGCGACGTCGGAAATCGCGGTCACGTTGATCGTGTGCTGAACGATGAGGGTTCCGCGATCGGTCGCATCGATTCGGTACTCGTTGTCCCCAAACGCCTGGTGCTGTTGCCATTGCACCCTCAAACCGGTCTCGGTCACGCTCCACACCCAGGAGAACGGGACGCCTCGCGGATCCTCTCCCTCGCGCAGCTGCCCGTCGAGCTCGACCGGCGACGTACGGTTGCCATCCTTGCCCTGCAAGCCCTGGAAGAGTTGCTCACCGTCCCACGCGAACTGGAGTTCTGGCGGTGGGGTGGTCGTCTTGCGCAGTACGCCCGAGGCCATCTTACGCATGATCCAGGAGAGGCCCCCGATGGCATGGTCGATCGCGGAGTACCGCGCCGCATCGAATTGTCCGTCATCGACCCGATTCCATCGGCCCTCGTAGGAGGAGAGATCGATCGCGGATAGGTCGATCGAGGTCGCTTCGCTCGGCTCCGTCGCAGCCCCGGAAGCGACCGGAAGCGCCGATGCGAAGCTGACCACCACGAAGAGCGGCCACACGCGACGCAATGCTCGGCGACGCCGATCTTGCATCCCTCGCTGAGTCATTCCCGCGCCCCCGAAACCGACGAATCAGCGGCCTCCGTCGTGGCGGCGAGCAGCTGACGGGTCAGGGCGTGCAGGATTCGCCGATGACGCTGGATCGAATCGGGGGAGAGCGTATCCAGACCCAGGGCCCCTTCGACGGCGCTGCGGCTGGCCACCCAGACGAGAGAAGTACTCGAGAGGATCAGCGCGAATTCGGTTGCATCGAGGCTCTTGCGAGCCTTCGGGTCGAGCCGTTCGTCGATCGCCGACTGGATCGAAGCGAGCAGCCGACGCACGGGCTCCTCGGTGCTCTCGAGTGGAATCGGATCGGCATCGATCATCTGGCGAAGCAGGACTCGCGCCGCGTTCGGACGCTCGATCACGAAATCGACCCAGACATTGGCGATCGCCTCGAGCCGATCGTCGGGATGGTCTTCGGTTCCCAGCACCCGATCGACGATGTCCGTCACGACGTCGCCAATGGCGGCGGCATAGAGCGAGGCCTTGTCGGGGAAGTGGTAGAGGACCGACGGACGCCGGATGCCGACGCGCAGGGCGACTTCGTCGATTCGGGCGCCGGCATAACCGGCCTGTCCGAACACGTCGATCGCGACGCGCAGGATCTCGTGGGCTCGATCTTCCGTCACGGGCACTGACGCGGACTGGGCAGGCATGAATTCCAACCTACCTACCAGTCAGTCAGAATTCAAGTAAAACCTGCGATTCAGATGGGAGCCTGGATGGGCGGAGGGCGGATCCCGATTCGGGGACTGGGGATTCGCGCTGTTCCTGGAGGTCCCGTGAACAGAAGCGCAGAGCGTGAGCCGGTCGTCGCGGCGCGGAAGGAAGGAGCCCAGTTTTGCCCGGGCCTGTCGCCGAACTCGCATTACGCCTTCGATCGACGGGGCCTGCGACGACCGCCAAGTCCAACGCCCAGATGAACTGATCATCTGTCGGGCCGACCTTCGAGGTCCGTCGAAGATCTCGACTCGTGAACTCGGCAGGAGGATTCCAGTCGTGTCGGGCTCATCGAGCGAAATAGCCGTTTCGCCGCGAGTAGTGATCGCTTCACCAGCCGTAGGCACACGAATCCTGCGAGACCGGGCCTTCGATCGGGGTCGGGCGATGCCGTGCGCAGAATTCGAGGCCAGCGACGCCCCAGGCCCGATTGCCAGCCCCCCATGTTCCTAATTGACATAATATATCTTATCAGTGGTGTTGGATCGTGAACCGGGGCTCCTCCATCCAGGATCCACACTGGCCGTCCAGCCCCGCCGCTCGGCTTTGGCGGCCTCTGCGGGACCGTTCATGCCATTTTCTCGACCACATCCTCGGCCCGATTCCCACTGTGGTTCATGGCAATCCTTTCGACCGGTCGCAAACCGATCAACACGTTCGAACGCGCGAGCCGTCTGTCCCTGCTCGTCCTCACGATCATGAGCCTCGGCCCGACCTTCGCAGCAGCGGCCTCGTTTCGTGGGCTGGCCGCTTTACCGGGGTCATCGACGGGTGTTTTCGGCAATCTCGGAAGTCGAGCCCATGGCATTTCGGGCGACGGCTCGATCGTCGTCGGAGTCAGCCCGACGACGGTGGACGAGCCCGGAACTGCGGCGGTGCGTTGGCATTCGAGGACCGGAGCAATCGCCCGGATCGAGGATCCCACTGGCGCACTCGCCCCGTCAGAAGCCTTCGCAGCTTCCCACGACGGCTCGATCGTGGTCGGTGACGCCGGTCGACGCGACCAGGGATTTCGCTGGAGCGGCGAAGATGGAAGCGTCCTGGGCCTGCGTGACCCGTCCAGCGGTCTCACGAACACACGCGCTTCCGCTGTCTCCTCCGATGGCTCGACGATCGTTGGGTTCGGCACCCGGGACACTCGTCGCGAGGCATTTCGATGGGACGCCGCGAATGGACTCCAGGGCCTCGGAAGTCTTGCGATCGGGTCATTTGGATGGGGCGTCAATGGAGACGGATCCGTCGTCGTAGGTGAAACGGGCTCCAGCTTCGGGATCGAGGCCTTCCGCTGGACCGCGGATGATGGGATGCGGGGACTGGGCGGAATCTTCGCGGGAACGAACATCTCCTATGCAACGGGCGTGTCGCCTGACGGGTATTTCCTGATCGGGGCCGCGGGCATTCCTGGCGGACAAGTCGCGTTTCGCTGGCTTCCGTGGACGGGATTCCAACCACTCGGGGATCTCGAGAGTGCCGGCAATTCCATGTTCAGCCAAGCGAATGCGATCTCGGCAGATGGCCAGGTCGTCGTTGGCTCCAGAGGTGCGGGACCCGCGCGGGCGTTCATCTGGGACCCCGTTCGTGGGATTCGGGCACTCGACGTCGTACTCGCTCAGCTTGGAATCGACCTGAGTGGCTGGACGATCAATGACGCCACCGGGATCTCGGCAGACGGTTTGACGATTGTCGGGAACGGCTTCCACAACGGCCGACAGGAAGCCTGGGTCGCCGTCATTCCCGAGCCTTCGACCGCACTCCTCCTCGGCATTGGCATCGGCGCTCTCGCGATCAGACCGAAAGGCGAAGCCCCAGCGGTTGCCCATTCTTGAATGCTCTTCGCGCTCGGGTTAGGCGCCCTGTCGGTACGTGCCAGGCGATAGTCCGGCTCCGGGGTCCTTCCCGTCGTCCGTGCCTACGATTGCTTCGCCACATCTCACGACTCTCGACCACTTCACACTCATGCAACCCGCATCTTCCGAGGGCCACACGAAGCGCCGGTGCGTGACGTTTCCCAGGAGCGCGGCCGCCCTCGTCTTGTCGATCGCCGTCCAGCTCCTCGCGCCCGCTCTCGCGCCGGCGGCATCGCTTCACCTACTGCACGACCTCCCGGGCGGCGTCCCCGGGATGCGTGCCTGGGACGTCTCGGCGGATGGCTCGACGGTCGTGGGCGACCATTCGCGTGGCGCCTATCGCTGGGACCCGATCAACGGCATCAGGACGATCGGAAATCTGCCCGAGTCACCCGACGGCGTTCCGCGTAGCGGCAGGGCTGTCGCTGTGTCTGGAGAGGGTCGAGTGGTCGTCGGCGAAGCCTGGGGCCCAGAGGGATTTCGCTGGGACGCCAAGTCCAAATTGCAGGGAATCGGAGATATCGGGAGCGGACGTGTCGCGAGTCTGGCCTTCGATATCTCCGACGATGCCTCGACCATCGTCGGTCTCGCCACGCCGCCCTCCACCATCAGAGTTCGCGCGTTTCGCTGGACCGCCGCGAGCGGGATGCAGAGTCTCGGTGATCCCGCGGCCTCGGCCTACGGCGTTTCGGCCGACGGGTCGGTCATCGTGGGTGAAATGTTAGGGGGAAGCGGTATCCAGGCGTTTCGCTGGGACGCGACCGATGGGATGCGGGGACTCGGCGGCTTCACGAATGGCGGCGGAGCCCTCACGTCCGCGACCAGCGTTTCGGCAGACGGACGCGCCATCATAGGCTGGTCGACGATCGCGGGGACGACCGGATTCACCGTCGGGTTTCGCTGGCTGCCGGAAACCGGATTCCAACCGATCGGTCATCTGGCTTCCGCTACGACGATCCCCCATGCGGTCACGGCCAACGGCCAGGTCATCGTCGGCGAGAGCGGCGAAGCCTTCATCTGGGATCCTGTTCACGGCATCCGGCCCCTGGATGTGATGCTCGCGCAACACGGCATAGACGTGAGCGGCTGGAGTCTTCGCTCCGCAACGGGGATCTCCGCGGACGGCCTCGTGATCGTCGGGAATGGGGTCAGCCCTGATGGCACCTTCGGCGCATGGATCGCGGTCGTGCCCGAACCGTCGACGGCCGTCCTGCTAGGTCTGGGCCTGAGCGCCCTAGCGCTCCGCCGCCGCGCCTAGATCCGCGCTTCCACCTCGGCGAGTCGCCCAACCACTTCCTCGAACTCGCCGAGCGACGCATAACGTGCGCCCTGCATGAGACTCGTCACGCCCGCTTCACGAAGCGCCCCGAGCCGCTCGATCGCCGACTGCGGCTCGCGGAGCGGCAGCGCCGTCATCAGCTTCACCTGCGGCCGCGAGCGGCCCGCCTCGTCGGCCAGCTCGCCCAGCCGCTCGATCTCCGGCCGGAGCTTCTCCGGATCCCCGCCCATCGGCAGCCATCCCTCGCCGAACGCCACCGTTCGCCCGAGTGCGTGCGGCGGTGCACCACCGATAAAAATCGGAGGGCGCTCCGGCCTCGGCAGGAACAGGAATCGCTGGCCGTGGGCTTCGACCTCGTCTTTCCGGAAACAGTCGTGGATGAACGCCAGCGTCTCGTCCGTCAGCCGACCGCGGCGCTCCCGCGGCACGCCGAGTGCCTTGAACTCCGGCTTCATCCAGCCGACACCCACGCCGAGGCGAAGTCGTCCCCCCGACAGCTCCTGCACGGTCGCCAGCGCCTTCGCCGTTGGTAGCGGCGGCCGATAAGGCAGGTTCAGGACGCCCACGCCGAGGCCAATCGTCGACGTCCGCCCCGCCAGATACGCGAGCGTCGTCAGCGGGTCGAGATAGCGACCGCCCGACCCTTCTGCGTCGTCGGGCGGAATCGCGATGTGGTCCTGGATCCAGACGTCCGCGAGCCCTGCGTGCTCAGCGGCGCGCGCGCAGTCGACGAGAAGCGAAGCGTTCGCCTCGGGGCCCATGCTGCGTAGAGCGATACCGATCTTCATGCTCGCCAGCGTATGTCGTTCTCACTGTTGGAAGCAATAGAGGCTGTACGCGCCCAGGCAGAATGTGCTCTAGCGCGTGGTTAGTCGCAGCTCCGCGATCAGCGCTTCGACCTGCGGTGCGACGATGGCGTCGGGATGCTCCGCCTCGAGGCGCTGATAGACGGCGAGCGCACGATCGGCTTCCCCTGCCTCGACCCAACATCGCGCGGCCTCGACGAGAGACTCCGCAGCCAGGGGATACGACTCGACACTCCCAGCTTCTTCGTACAATTCGGCGGCAGCCGCCCAGGCTCCTCGAGCCTCGGCGAGTCGTGCGAGTCGCGTCGAAGCCAATGCCCCGACTGCGCGATCGGCCCCGGCGTCTCGCGCGGCCGCAAAGGTCGTCGCGGCGAGCTCCGTGTCACCGAGCTCCGCCTGGAGATTGCCGGCCTCGAGCAGCGCGATCGCGGCAGCGGGCGTGCCGGAGTGGTCTCTTGCCACCGCGACGAATCGGTCCGCGAAGCGCTGTCGCGTCTCGGCAGCGAGTTCGGGGTTCGCCGGTTCGACGATCGGACCGCCCGCCGGATCCGCACCCATCGCGAGGCGATACTGACTCGAGGCGAGGGCCAGCGCGTCGGCGGCCTCGTCCTGGGTATCCGTGCCATGCTGGAGATAGAGTCCGGTGCCCGCGGACAGGACCAGGATGGCGGCGATCGTCGAGAGGATCAGTACGGCGTTCTCGGCCACCCACTCCGCGACGCGGTCTCCGGTTTCCTCGATGTCGCGAAGCGTGTTCGCTGCGGTGTTCTGCTTCTTCTTGGACACGGGCGACTTCCCTCTCGATGCGATCCCTGTTTCGATCGCACGCTGTGGATTGGTTCCGGGCGCCGGAGTGTATCGGACGCCTACGGGAGATCGAGGGCCGGGATTCTGCCGGCCGGATTGCGAAGCATTCAATCGCCGCGCGCGCGCTCGCCCCGCCGACCGGACCGGGCGCGCAAGCGAACTCGAACCGGCGTGCCCTCGAAGCCGAAACTCTCCCGGAGCTGATTCTCCAGGAATCGGACGTACGAGGTCTGGATCGCCTTCGGATCGGAACAGACGACGATGATCACCGGCGGGCGCACACCGACCTGCGAGGCGTAGAAGAGTTTGTTCGGCTTTCGAGAAACCCCCCGGCTGGCCATCGAGGGCGGATGCTTCTCGGCCACGTCCTGAATCCAGCGATTCAGATCCGCCGTCGGGATCCGAAGCTGACTCGCCGAGACGACCTTGCGGATCTTGCGAAAGAGCGGGCGGAATCCTGCGCCCGACTTGGCGGACACGGGCACGACCGGCACGTCGGACATGAACCGAAGGCCGTGTTTGATGTCAGCGAGGACGTCCTCGCGATCGTCCTTGTCGACCAGGTCCCACTTGTTCGCCAACACCAGCGCCGCGCAGCCGTGCTCACGCAGGAGCGATGCGACGCGAGCGTCCTGATCGGCGATGCCCTCCTTGGCGTCGACGACCAGCAGCGCGACCTCCGCGCGCTCGAGCGAGCGCAGTGTCATCAGCGCGCCGCCATGTTCGCCCGGCCCCTGTCTTCGCCCGACCTTTCGCAGACCCGCCGTGTCGACGAGGACATAACGCTCGCCCTCGCGTTCGATCTCGATGTCGACGGCGTCGCGTGTCGTACCGGGCGCGTCGGAAACGACCATCCGATCCGTTCCCGCGAGGCGATTCGCAATCGAACTCTTGCCTACGTTCGGTCGACCCACGATCGCGATTCGAATCGGAGCCTCGTCGCCCTCGACGCTCGCGAATTCTTCCGGGCCGTCCTCGGCCTCTTCCTCGGCGCTCGCGACGCGCTCGTCGAACGCCGCCACCACCGACTCGAGCGCGTCGAATGCGCCGCCGCCATGCTCCCCCGAGACGGCGAAGGTCTGCTCGATCCCGAGTCGATAGAAATCGTTCAACCGATCCTGGTGATGCATCGGTTGATCGATCTTGTTGACGAGGAGTCCGATCGTCTTGCCGGAGCGACGCAGGGTCGTCGCGATCGCTTCGTCTTCGGGGACCAGTCCGAGCTTGCCATCGACGATCAGCAGGATGATGTCCGCACTCTCGACGGCGGATCGCGCCTGCGCCTGGATCTGGGAGTCGAGGCCTTCACCCCGGACGGGATCGAGGCCGGCGGTATCTACGAGCCAGATGATTCGACTGCCGAGGTCGACGCGCTCGGCAATCCGATCGCGAGTCAGACCCGGCTGATCGGCGACGAGGGCGCGCCGGTACCCGGCATATCGATTGAAGAGGGTCGACTTGCCGACGTTCGGGCGGCCGACGAGGGCCACCACGGGAAGTCGCGCGGGATCGTTCATGGCGGCGCAGGATAGCCTTTCACTCGGAAGCCCTCAGGGTGGGAGCGCTCAGGAACTCGGATCTTCAGCGCGAGCGCCCTCGCCCTCTTCCAGGAAGCGGCGCACGCGCTCGAAGATGGCCTCTCGATCGGTCGGGTCATGCCAGTGCACGTCGGGCAGAGGGCGGATCCAGGTGCGCTGACGCCGGGCAAAGCGACGAGTGTCGGTCTTCATCGATTCGAGTGCGTTCGCGAGCGTATCCGCGCCATCGACGACCGGCTGGATGTGTCGATAGCCGATCGCCCGCATGGGCTTCAGTTCCGACCCGAATCCGCGCTCGCGCAAATCCCTCGCCTCGCGAAGCAGACCGGCTTCGATCATGTCTTCGGCGCGCTTCTCGATCCGCGCGTCGAGGACCTCGCGGCCGGGGTCGATACAGAGGTGGAGCACTCGAAACGGTCGATCGCGAAAGCCGTGCGCCTCGCGCACGCTCGATGCGCGCTCGCCGGACTGTTCGAGGATTTCGAGTGCGCGGACCGTTCGACGCACGTCGTTCGGATGAATCTTGTCGGCGGCCTCGGCATCGAACTCGACCAGGCGTCGATGCAAGCGACCGGGATCCCCTTCCTCGGCGGCCCGCGCCTGCTCCGCTTCGAGCCGCGTGCGCAGCTCGGGGTCGGCGTTCCGCGTCTCGATCAGTCCGTCCAGGAAGGCGCGAATGTAAAGGCCGGTCCCGCCCGTCAGGAAGACCACGTGTTCGCGGGCGTGGATCGCCTCCGCGGCCGCCCTCGCCTCCTTCGCATAACGACCAGCGCTGTAGGGCTCGGAGGGATCGACGACATCGAAGAGATGATGGGGAACGCGCGCGCGTTCTTCGGCCGAAGGCTTCGCCGTTCCGATGTCCATGAATCGGAAGACCTGCATCGAATCGGCGTTCACGATCTCGCCTGCGAAATGCTCGGCGAGTTCGATGGCGAGGGACGACTTTCCCGAACCCGTCGGCCCGGTCACGACGACGACGGGCGGGCGCGGCGGCAGGTCGACTGCGCCGTCTCGGGGCTGATTTTCGGGGGTGGCGTCGGTCATGCGGCGGCGGAGCCTAGCGCCGTCTCGTTCTAACGCCGCCGAAATCGCAGCTCGAGATCGTCGTGGCGGATCAGGATGGCGACGGGCCGGCCGTGGGGACACGTGGGCGCCCAGGGGATCGTGTCGAGGCCTTCGAGGATGGCACGCTGCTCGGCTTCGGGGAGTCGATCGCCGAAGCGACGGGCGGAATGGCAGGCGAGCGTGGCGAAGAGTCGATCCAGCGAGGGCAGCCAGCGGATCGCGCTCGCGTCGGATTCCGAGTCGCGGGGCATCTCCTCGAGTGCTGAGCCGAGCTCGACGACCAGGCGCGTCACGTCCTGCCCCGTGAGTTCCGCCGGAATCGAGCGCACCAGGACGCTGCCTTCGCCGAAGCCCTCGATCTCGAAGCCCAGGCGTTCAGCGAGCTCGCGCCCTTCCTCGAGCGCAGCGGCCGCTCCCGGCGAGAGGGAGACCGTGATCGGCGTGAGTAGCCCTTGCCGCGCGACGCCCGATTCGAGCCACTGCTTTCGAAGCCCCTCGTAGAGGATGCGCTCGTGGGCCGCGTGCTGGTCCACGACGATGAGGCCGTCCTCGGTCTCCGCGAGCAGATAGCTAGCGCGCAGCTGGCCGAGGACCGGGAGGGATCCGAAGCGCGCGACGGGTCGCGATGGATCCGTAGGCTGCGTGTCGAATCCGCTCTGCGGATTCTCTTCGACGAGATCACCTGCACCCCCCGTCTGCCCGGCGGGCGGTCCTGCGAAGATCCAGTCGTCGCGGGTCGGCGAATCCTGCGGCGAGTCGAAGCGAAGCGCGTCACCACGAAACGGCGTGCCGGATCCGTGCCAAGAGGCTGCGTCGTCGACGCCTCGGCTCGCTTGCGGACTCGTCGCGCCGTCTGCGCCGGGCGGCGCGATCATCCCCCCGAGCCAGCGCCGCGAAGCCATCGCGTCACGCACGGCATGCCGGATCGCGCGATGGATGGCCTGCGGGTCGCTGAAGCGAACCTCCCATTTGGCGGGATGCACGTTCACGTCGACGTCTTCGGGTGGCACGTCGACGAAGACCACGCCGATCGGAAAACGGCCGCGCGGCAGCAGATCGCGATACGCCTCGACCAGCGCGTGCCGCAGCAGGCGGTCCCGCACGGGCCGCCCGTTCACGAATAGATAGAGCCCCTGTCCGTTCGGACGTGTTCGCTCGGGCGTCGAGACGAATGCGTGGATCCGGCACACCTCGGTCTCACGATCGACTTCGACGAGCGAGGCTGCGTCGTCCTCCGAGAGGACAGCGGCGATCCGATCGCGCGGGTCGTCGCAGGCGGGCCAGATCGTCGGCTTTCGGTCATCGCGCTGCGCTTCGATATGGATGTCGGGTCGGACCAGCGCGAGCCGCGCAAGCCAGTCGGCGACATGCCCCCACTCGGTGCTCGCACGTTTCAGGAACTTGCGCCGCGCGGGCACGCTGGCAAAGAGATCGGCGACCTCGATCCGGGTGCCGACCGGGCCACCGGCCTCGCCCTCGCGCACGACCCTGCCGCCGTCGATCCGAATCTCGTAGCCGTGGTCCGATCCCTTCGCTCGACTCAGGATCCGAAACCGCGACACCGAGGCGATCGCGGGCAGTGCTTCGCCGCGGAAGCCAAAGCTCGAGATGCGCATCAGGTCCGAGGCCATGGAGAGCTTGCTCGTCGCGTGGCGCTGGAGGGCCATCGGCAGCTCGGCCGGCGTCATGCCCGAGCCGTCGTCGGTCACTGCGATCAGCGCCGATCCCCCGTCGCGCACCTCCACCCGGATCCTCGTGGCACCGGCGTCCAGGCTGTTCTCGACCAATTCCTTGACGACCGAGGCCGGTCGCTCGACGACCTCGCCCGCCGCGATCTGGTCGACGAGGGCGTCGGACAGCAGGCGAATCCGTCCTTTTTCCGGTTCCGAGCTCATTTGTCTCTCATCTCCCACCCGCAGGGGAACATTCTGTGCCGTATCCGGCACACGCGTCCCCTTGTGTCAGAATTCGAGGTTGCCCCGGGAACGAACGCCGGAGTAATATGGGCCTGATCCGGCGTCAAGTCGGCAGCCATTCGGAAGTCGACCGGAAATTGATACGCAATAGTCATTGACAAATGTCCGGAATCCCAATACTTCTGGATTGGTCACGATCTTACCTGGGGGCTTCGTGCCATGTCCGAACAACAAACACCGATCAGCGCTAACCGTGTCGAAACGCCGACAGGCACCGGCTCGGTTGCCGACCGCAATCCGGCCGGTCTTGCGAGCCAAGGCCAACCGACCGGGCGGCGCAGAAACGATCGTATCATTTCTGCGAGCCCGAAGATGCAGACAGTCGTGGATCAAGCGAGTGGAATTGCCCGCTCGACTGATCCGGTCCTGCTGATCGGGCCGAGCGGAAGCGGCCGCAAGCATGTCGCACGCGCGATCCATCAGTGGAGCGCGCGCGCCGCGGGACCCCTGGTCGAGTTCGCTGCCGGCGGCATCAGCGAGCCCGTTCAACTGAAGGAGCTCTTTGGCGATGCCGGATCGACGGGCGCGGTCGCGCGTGCCGATGGCGGCACATTGCTGATCGACGGCGCCGACCAGCTCGGGCCCAATGCGCAGACACGTCTTTCCGAAACGCTGCGCGATGGCTCGACGAATCCGAACCGCGCGCGCCTCATCGCGACGCTCGCCCTCGTCGGCCTCGATGGCGCAGGCGCCGGATCCGCCGGAGCGCTCGGTGGACAGACCATCCATCTCAGCCGCCTTGCAGACCGGACCGAGGACATCCTTCCCCTGTCCGCGCATTTTCTCGCAGAATTCGCCGCACAGGAATCCGTCGACATCGTGGGCTTCAGCGCCGACGCGCGACGCTGGCTGATCGAAGAGCCCTGGACGGGCAACGTGCGGGAACTCCGAGAGCGCATCCGGCAGGCGATCCGACTCGCTGGACAGGGTGCGATCTCCGCGGAGGCGCTCATGCTCTCGACCGAGGGCGACGAGGTGCCCTCCTTCAAGGACGCCAAGCGCGCCTTCGAGACACGCTATGTCGAGGGTCTGCTGCGACGCTGCTCGGGCAACATCAGCCGTGCGGCTCGCATGGCGAAGAAGGACCGCAAGGACTTCTACGACGTGATCCGGCGCACGGGCGTCGACCCTGGCCAGTTCCGCGGCTGAGCCCTCGCCAAATGCGCGTCGGCATCGTCCAGGTCTGTGCGACCGACGACCTGCAGAGCAATCTAGCGAGCGCCGAGAAGGGCATTCGCGAAGCGGTCGATCGCGGCGCTGGTTTCGTCGCGCTCCCTGAAAACTTCGCCTACATGCGCCGCGAAGGGCAGCCCTTTCCCTGTGCCCAAGGACCAGACGGCGAGATCCTTCGCGCCCTTGCCGATTGGGCGCGAGAGCATCGCGTCTGGTTGCTCGGAGGCAGCCTGCCCGAGGCGATCGAGGGCGATGATCGGGTCTACAACACCAGCGTCCTGTTCTCGCCAGAGGGTCGTGAAGCCGCGCGCTACCGGAAGATCCATCTCTTCGATGTCTCGCTCGGACCGAACGGAGAGGACAGCTACCGCGAGTCGGCGCATTTCGCGCCGGGTGATGGCGTCGTCAGCTGTGAAACGCCCTTCGGCGTCGTCGGCCTGTCGATCTGTTACGACCTGCGCTTTCCGGAGCTGTATCGCGCCCTCGTCGACCGGGGTGCGAGCTGGATCACGGTACCGAGTGCCTTCGCTCGCGAGACCGGAAAGGATCATTGGGAGGTGCTGCTCCGGGCCCGAGCGATCGAATCGCAGGCATTCGTCCTCGCCCCTGCTCAGTGTGGCCATCACAGCGCCGACCGCGCGAGCTACGGCCGATCCATGATCATCGATCCCTGGGGCCTCGTGATCGCCCAGGCGGGCGACGAGCCCTGCGTTCTGGTCGCGGACTGCCGCCAGGAGGACCTCGAGCGCGTACGGGGTGCGATCCCCGCCCTCAGCCATCGCCGACTCTCCGGATCCGCCGATTGAGCTCCTGCCGGGTTTGCGCGTCTCCTCAAGACGCCCCGTGCGCAGGCCGATAATCCAATCCGATGCGCGGTCACGTGAATGGCCGACTGGGATCCAGGTCGGTCTGCGAGGGGATGACGCAATGAGTGGTGACGAAGGATGGGTCGGCGGACGGCTCGAGATCCTGAACGGCGGATTCGAAGGGATGACCTACGACCTGTCGACCGAAGAGGTCGTCATCGGGCGCAATCCCACGACCGACATCACTCTGCTCGATGAGGGCATCAGTCGCGAGCACGCTCTCGTCCTCTTCGATGAGGACGGCCCCGAGTACGTCGTCGAAGATCTTCAGTCGACCAACGGCACGAAGGTCAACGGCAAGCGCGTTCGCTCGGCAACCCTCGTCGAGGGCGATGAAATCCAGATCGGCCAGACGCTTTTCCGGTTCGTCCTGATCAAGCAATGAGTGCATGATGGTTGCGGCCTGCTTGCGCACCCCCTCCCCGGCTCGATAGCGTATCCCCAAAGCTAGAACGCGAATCCCAGAGATCTCGCGACGGCTGCGGAGGCTCGACGTGACATTGCAGAAGGTGCAGTTGGTGCAGACGATGAAGGCTCGGATCGATGCACCTCGCACGGACCAAGCGAGACGCCTGCGTCGCTCCGGCACCCGAGTCGTCGCAATCGCGATCGCAATGCTTCAACTCGCGGCCATCGGCTGCGGCTCTGGGAACTTCAAGCCGCCGCCGGCCGCGCCGCCGATCGCTGGCTACGTCGTCGGGGCTCCGGACCTCCTGCTCGTGAGCATCCTCCCCGAGCCCGAGATCACCCGCGAGGTCCGGGTTCGACCGGATGGCATGATCTCGATCGATCTCGTCGGTGACGTCCAGGCAGCCGGTCGAACGCCCTTCGAGATCGCCCAGTCGATTCAGCAGGAGATCACGCGCTACAAGCGCGATGCCGCTGTGAACGTGACCGTCGTCGACTCCCCCAGTCAGTTCGTCACGGTCTACGGAGAGGTCGTACAGCCGGGTACGTTCCCGCTCAATACGGAGACGCGCGCTTCTGAGGCGATCGGCCATGTCGGCGGCACACGCCCCTTCGCCTCGCTGAACAGCATTCGCGTGATCCGGACCAACGGTGCGGTCACGAACGTCCTGCCGGTTCGTCTCGGAGACATCTCCAAGGGCGACCTCACGACGAACATCGTGATCGAGAAGGGCGATTTGATCGTGGTTCCGCCGACCTGGCTCGCACGCATCGGCTACGTGATGCAGATGATCTTCTTCCCCTTCCAGCCGGTCGTCTCGACGCTCGGAGCGGTCGGGGGGGCGACCCAGGGTGTGAACACCTTCAGGTAGCCAGTCGTCTGCGCTCGCAGGTCTGCGTAGCGATGCGGCTGGCCTGCCGCGCGGATGCGCGTCGAGGAGACGCGATCTGCGGGATTCGGCGCGAATGGAGGACTCGGGAGCAGGTTCCGCGTACCCTAAGGGCGTCGCGAAGCCACCTACCTGGGCATGAACGCGCCCGTCCGCGGGCCGTGAGAACCTGAACCCACAGGAAGGAGTCGAACCCGAGACGATGTACGAGAGTTTCTTCGGACTTCGTGAGCTGCCCTTCTCGCTCACCCCGGATCCCCGCTTCTTGTGGCTGTCGGACACCCACGAAGAAGGCCTGGCGACGCTCGTCTACGGCATCACTCGACACAAGGGGTTCCTGCTCCTGACGGGTGAGGTCGGCACCGGCAAGACCACCCTGCTCCGCGCCGCGCTGCGAGAGCTGCCCCGCGAAACGGATACGGCGCTGATCATCAACACGATTGGTCTGACGCCCCTCGATCTGCTCAAGCTGATCGCGGCTGAGTTCGGTATCGAAGGTCGCTTCGAATCGACTGCGGACTATCTGATCGCGATCAATCGCATGCTGCTCGAACGCCTGCGCAGCGGACGCAATACGGTCCTGATCATCGACGAAGCCCAGAACCTCGATGCCGCGACCCTCGAAGAGGTGCGCCTGCTGTCGAACCTCGAGACCGACACCGCGAAGCTCATGCAGATCGTGCTGACCGGCCAACCGGAGCTGATCCGCAAGCTCTCCAGCCCAGGGCTTCGGCAGCTGCGCCAGCGGATCGCCATCGAACATCACATGGAGCCGCTCACCCCGGAACAGGTGCGCCCCTACCTCGCCCATCGAATCGAAGTCGCCGGCGGACGCTACGAAGAGATCTTCGAGCCGGGCGTCGAGCCCGTCTTCTACTGGTTCTCCCAGGGTTGCCCGCGCATGATCAGCCTGCTCGCCGACCGCGTCCTGCTCTCGGCCTACTCGAAGCAGATTGCTCCGGTCTCGCCCGACTTCGTCGAACTCAAGGCGAAGAGCATGGGCGCGAGCCGCTCTGCAGGCCTCGCGGCCGACCTCGACCTCAAGCAATAGCCGCAGCCCGTCTCGGAGCGTCGACAGCCCTCGCGTGGTCGGCGAAGGTCGAACCGCGTCCACCCATCCGAGTGATCGACGGCGGTCGAGTCGTCACCACCCATCCGAGCGATCGACGGCGGCGGAGTCGTCGACCCCGGATCGAGATCGTGGACGAAACGTCGGCTCGCCCTCCTCGGGCGCGCTGGACGACCTGCTAGAAGAGCGTGTAGATGAACGGAGCCGCCGCGGTTCCGCCGAGCAGCACCAGGACGCCCAGGCCGAGGATCGCGATCAGGATCGGCGCGAGCCACCACTTCTTGTTCTCTTTCAGGAAGTCGGTGAACTCGCCGGCGAGACCCGTGCGTTCGCCGGCAGCGGCCGCTGCGAAGTCATCCTTCGAGGACTCGTTGGAAGGTGCTTCGTTCTGCGAGGACTGAGCGTCGGCCATCTGGTTTCTCCTGCGAGAGCCTGGACTCCCGGTCGATCGAGCAAGGCGTTCTAACGGCGCCTAGAACTGACGAAAATAGCTTTCCTTGCCGCGCCGAGGGCGCGGTTCGACCCAATAGCTCGACGCGTCTCGGTCGATGCGTCGATGCAGCGGATCCTTTCCCGTGAGTCGGAAGAAGAGACCGACGGGCGTGATCATCACGAAGAAGAGGAAACCCATGATGACGTACGACAGCACGAATCCGATCGGGTACGACAGCACGGTCAGCCCGATGTAGATCGGCAGATTGGCTCTGGGCGCGACCAGTGAGAAGAGCGCCGACACGACGGCGAGCGTGGCAAACGCTCCGGCGACCGGCGCACGTGCCGCCCCCAGCCCGAACGAGAAGACCAGGAGCTCCCACCAGGCCAGCGCCGCGAGGAACCCGAACCCGACGAGGGCGATCAGGCCGAACTGCCGCAGCGTCTGGTCGTCGGGTCGCCAATCGATTTCGATCATCTTGCTCATGCGTCTCTCTCGTCTCTCTCGTGTCTGTCCGGCCGCCTGGGTACTGCGGGCCCTCGCATCGCCCAGTGAGTCTCAGTCCAGTGCGAACTCTGCGAGGTAGGCCTCGACGTCGATTTCCTTCGCGTTCGGCTGGTCATCCTTCAAGATCACGAAGTTCTCCAGCACGAGCGCGTCCATGTTCGTGTTCATGAAGCATCTAAACGCGTCCTCCGGCGTATTCACGATCGGCTCCCCGCGCACGTTGAAGCTCGTGTTGATCACGACGGGACTGCCGGTCTTCTCCTTGAACTTCGAGATGATCCGATAGAAGCGCGGGTGGTGCTGCATGTCGATCGTCTGGACGCGCGCCGAATAATCGACATGCGTCACCGCGGGAATCGTCGACCGGGCCTGCTTCAACTTGTCGAGACCCCGGGCGCCATCCTCCTCGACCGAAAGGCGCGTGGACTCGGCGACCGGCGCGACCAGCAGCATGTACGGGCTGTTCTCGTCGGGGCGCATCTCGAAGTAGTCCTCGACGTCTTCCCGCAGTACGGCGGGCGCGAAGGGACGGAACGACTCCCGGAACTTGATCTTCAGGTTCATCGTTTCCTGCATGTTCTGCGAGCGCGCGTCACCCATGATCGAACGCGAGCCGAGGGCGCGCGGTCCGAACTCGGCGCGATCCGAGAAATGGCCGACGACCTGTTCGCTGGCAATGAGCTCTGCGACGCGATCGACCAGGTCGTCCTCGCTCTCGTAGTAGTGATAGACCGCTTCCGCCGAGTCGAGGTAGGCCTTGATCTGATCGTTCGAGAACGAGGGGCCGAGCAGCGAGCCGTACTGCGAATCCTGCGCGACCACCGTCCGATCGTTGTCGAGCAGCTCGTGCCAGGTGAAGAGCGCCGCCCCGAGCGCCCCACCGGCATCGCCGGCCGCGGGCTGGATCCAGATCTCTTCGAAGGGTCCCTCGCGAAGGACACGGCCGTTCGCGACACAGTTGAGCGCGACGCCGCCGGCCATCGTGAGGTGGCGGGCCCCGGTCAGCTCGTGCGCATGATGCGCGATGCGCAGGACGATCTCCTCGGTCACGGCCTGGATCGACGCGGCAATGTCCATCTCACGCTGGGTGATGTCGGTCTCGGCCTTGCGCGGCGGACCGTCGAAGAGCGAATCCATCTTCGGTGACGTCATGACGTCGCTGTTGCAGTAGCCGAAGTAGGACATGTCCATGCGGAACGAGCCGTCGTCCTTGATGTCGAGCAGGTGCTCGATCATACGATCCTTGTAGATCGGCTCACCATAGGGAGCCAGACCCATGAGCTTGTACTCGCCGCTGTTCACGCGAAAACCGGTGAAGTAGGTGAACGCCGAGTAGAGCAGACCCAGGGAATGCGGGAAACGCATCTCCTTCAGCATCTCGATCCGGTTGCCGCGGCCCATCGCAATCGAGCCGGTCGCCCACTCACCGACGCCGTCCAGCGTCAGGATCGCCGACTCCTCGAAGGGCGAGGGATAGAACGCACTCGCCGCGTGGGACTCGTGGTGCTCGGTGAAGACGTAGCGGCCCTTGTACTGCCGGCCGAGACCGATGTCGAGCTGTCGCGGCGTATGGAGCTTCTCACGCAGCCAGAGCGGCATGCCCATAAGGAAGAGCTTGAAGCCCGAAGGCGCGTACGCGATGTAGGTCTCGAGCAAGCGATCGAACTTCAGCAGCGGCTTGTCGTAGAACGTGACGAGATCGAGATCGGACGCCTGGATCCCCCCGCTCTCGAGGCAGAACTCGACGGCGTTTCCTGGGAAACGATGATCGTGTTTCTTGCGGGTGAAGCGCTCTTCTTGCGCTGCGGCCACGATCTTTCCGTCCTGCACCAAGCAGGCCGCACTGTCGTGGTAATACGCCGAGATTCCGAGAATGTTCAAGATCTTCCTCTTGCGGCGCTCTCGCCTCACTCCGTCATTCAGCCGGGACTTCGCGCGATCGAGCCATCGCGTCCAGAACTCATCGGCGCCCCGCGCCTTCCGCGGAGCAGATTAGCCGACTTCGATCAGCCCGCGTCGGAAGCGCCGAATCCAACCGGATCCCGGCTTCGCGAAATCGCCGATCCAGAGTGAGTGTCGTTGGCGCTCCTTTGGGTGACGGACTGCGTGTCGACCGAGTGGCAGTCAGCCCGCAAGCAGCTCGAGCCGATGCGGCAGGTCGGGACGATCAGTCCTTCTTGAAGAGACTCTCGAGGTCGGCCATCGCCTGGTCGCGATTCTCGCCGCCGCCGCCCGCGCGGCCCCCCGGCCGGAAATAATCGCAGCGATTGGCGCGATCCTTGTCGAGGGTTCGCTCGGCGTTCGACTCACGGCATTCGTTGTAAGCGCTCGTGTCGTGATGTGCACAGTTGAGGCACACGTGCAGATCCGCACGACATCGATCACAGGTGTCGCGGAAACCGATCGACTCGCCCGTGGCCAGGGGGATTTCGGTCTGACATGCCTGGCACAGCATGCGGCAAGCCTGCAGCAAATCGAATGAGATTGCCATCGAAAACGCTTCTCCAAGCCCATCTCTCTGACCACTCGATCCACTCGCGGCCGCCCCACCCACCCAAACCCCCGCGATCGCGGCGCACCCCGCTCTAGTTTCGGAGTGCACCGGCCGATGGTGCCCGCAGGATGTTCGAACGAAAGCCTCCGATCCGATCGACTCAGGAAGACGTCGCCGAAATGGCCGACGAACTCGATCGCTTCGTCATCGCCCTCGCGGAACGCGTGGACGCGATCCAGGACGCGGAGCTCGCATCGAGCTGTCCCGAAGTCGCCGAGCTCGCTCGCGCCCTGGCGAACGACGCCGAGCGTCTCGGGTATCCGGGGCTCGCACGCTGCGGTCGAACCGCTGCGATGGCCGCCGAGGACGACAAGATCGAAGCGATGCAGGAGGCGGTCTTCGAGATGACCGAGATCGCTCAGCGCATCCGACGCGGACACCGCGGCGCCGCCTGACCGAGCGCGCGTCTTCGTTCTACACGAAGAACCAGAACGAGAAATACGACCCGTCCGAATTCTGCAGGAGTTCGCCGCCCCAGATCGCCAGGGCGAGAAGCGTCGCGTTCGTGACCCCGTGTACGAGCATCAGGGCCGGAAGGCTCTTGCGATGATAGAACCAGAGGTTGGACAGCACGATCCACGGTACGCAGACCCACCATTCCCAGGGCACGTGGCCGAGACTGAAGACGACGATCGTGACGAGCATGCTCTTGCGCGTGTAGCGCGCGATCGGCTGATCCCGAAAATCGAGATCCGTGTTCCAGACGTCGGCGAGCCGCATGACGAAGCTGCGCACGAAGAGCTCCTCGAAGAGCGGCGTCACCAGCGCATAACCGAAGAGCCGTGTCACCAGGATCAAGCCGATAAACTCCTCGCCTGCCATCCGCGGATCGAACTCTCCACCCGGCTCCGGACGCAGCGCCGGGATCAGGAAGAACGGCGCCACCCAGACGATCGTGAGACCGACTCCGACGAGCACGTCCTGCAGACCGCCGAACAGCCCGATTCGCGCGCCCTCGCCGCGACACTCGGGATAGGCGCCCTGTCGCCAGAACCAGACGACGATCGCCAACGTCACGAGCGGTTTGCCGAACAGGACGTAGGGGTCGGTGGCGTCGGGAAGGCGTCCCCCGATCTCGGACATCAACAGAAAGGACACGTACGGGACCACGTAGGGCCACCAGCCATGCGTCTCGCGGTCGATCGGAGTCATCCCGCCTGCGTCTTCCGAACGGCTTCGTCGAGGGGCAGCACCGTCTCCGGCAGCGGATGCCGATAGAGCTTCGCCGCATTCTCGGAGCACATCATTCGGATCTCGGACGCCGGGATATGCCCCCAGGCCTCGGCGATCACGCTCTGGCTGTCGGGCCAGGTGCTGTCGCCATGCGGGTAGTCGGTCTCGAAGAGGATGTTCTCCACTCCGATGCGATGTCGCGTGTCGATCGTGCCCGGATCGTCGAGCGTGCAGAACCAGAAGTTCCGCTTCAGGACGTCGGCGGGGCGCATGTCCCAGCCCAGTCCGTACCGGGAGCGATCGATGATGTTGTCGAGTCGGTCGAGCAGCATGGCGACCCAGCCGATCCCGCCCTCGGACATCGCGATCTTCAATGTCGGATGCTGCAGCCCGTACCCCGACCAGAGCCATTCCACGCAGGCGGCGAGCGAGAGCTGACCGAAGAGGGTCGCCCCGATCTGCAGGAATGGTGAACCCTCCGGAAAGGGATACATCCCGGAGCTGCCGACATGCAGCGAGATCACGGTGTCCGTGTCGACGCAGGCCTGGATGATCGGGTCCCAATGCTCCCGGTCCCAGAGGCTCGGCAGGTTCACGGCGTGTGGACGCTCGGGGAACGTGACCGAGACGAAGCCGCGCTCCGCATTCCTGTGGATCTCGGCCACAGCGAGCTCTGAATCCGCGAGGTACGTGATGCCACAGGGAACGATGCGCGTCGGATGCGGCGTATACCACTCTTCGAAGAGCCAATCGTTCCAGGCGCGCACGCAGGCGAGCCCGACCTCGCGATTCTTCGCCGCCGCGAAGACACGACCGCAGAATCCCGTGATCTGCGAGGGAAAGTTCATCTGCGCCCAGATGCCGCCGAGGTCCATGTCGGCCACCCGGGCGTCGACGTCGTAGCAACCCGGCCGCATCTGTTCGAAGCGGAACGGCTCGAGCCGCACGGTCTCCGGTCGCCGACCCGCGACGGCATTCATCCCGACCTGTGTATAGACGGCGCCCTCGAACTGCCAGACCTCGTGCCCTTCCGGCGTCTCGATCAGCTTGGGCCCGTCTTCGCGGAGCGCGGGCGGGAGGTAGCGCTCGAAGAGATGCGGGGGCTCTACGACGTGGTCGTCGACCGAGAGGATCGTGTACTTCACCTCCCGCTTCTCGGGATCGGGTAGGAAGAGTTCGGGATCGAGCGCCGCAGCGGTCATCATTCTGCTCCTGTTGTCAGCTCCGGCCCAAGAGTCGTGCAGTCGTGTCGGCAAGTTCCGCGCCGAGCGCCTCGATCCGGGACGCCTGATCGGCCTCGACGAGCTTGCCGCTCTCGTCGAAGGCCTTCCACGCGCCGCGCACGGTGATCTGGTTCGTCACGACCGTCATGCCCAGATTCGTGAGCAGCTCGCGCACGCTGCGCAGGCCGCGCAACCCCCCCAGTGGCCCCGGCGAAGCCGCCATGATCGCGGCGGTCTTGCCCTGGTATGCCGAGAGGTCGGGACTCGCCTCCGCCGATCGCGACAGCCAGTCGAGGGTGTTCTTCAGCAGAGGTGAGAGGAAGCCGTTGTATTCCGGTGAAGCGATGAGGAACCCGTCGCTATTCCGAAAGAGCTCGCCGAGTGTGACGGCCGACTCGGGCAGACCCTTTGCGGTCTCGAGATCGCCGTCATAGAGCGGCAGCGGATGATCACGCAGATCGACGAAGGACGTCTCTGCGCCCGCTGCCGCGGCCCCTTGCAGCGCGACTCGAACGATTGCCTTGTTGAAGGAGCCTTCGCGTGCGCTGCCCGCGAATCCCAGAATCTTGACGCCACTCGTCTCGGACAATCTCCGACCTCCGTCGCTTCCACCCTTTCGCATCGGATCGTGATGATCGATTGCATCGGGACGGAAAGCATAGTGCGCGTCGTCCGGAACGGGCGAGGTTCTCGGCGAATGATTTGCCCTTTCGGGGGGCGATGTTGGAGAATGCGAGCGCGTGTTCGAACGATCCGATCACGAACCGGAAGGAGCGAAATGTCCGCAGCACCGAATCGACGCATCCGCATTGCCGCGATGATCCTCGCCGCCACGATCGGCATCGCCCTGGCGATCGCATTGATGCCGGATCGTGCGCCCGTGTCGACCCCGCCCGAGCAGACGCTGCCGGCGACGACCAGCCCTGACGTCCCGAGCGAGCCGATCAGGCAGATCGAGATCGCAGAGCATGGACGAGCCAGTCTCGCGGCGTCGGCCATCGCGCGCGATGGGCCGCTCACCCTCTCCCTCGAACTCCCGGACGAGGCTCGAGGCGATGGGGTCCGATCGGTGCGCATCGTCTCGGTCGACGGACGCAGGCTCGAGATTCAGTCCGAGCCCGACGCGGAGACGGGAATCCGGCTGGAGCTCGATCCCGCCTTCTTCAAGCCCGGGCTGTACATGATCCATGTCGACACGGCCGAGCAGCACGCACTGCATTTCCGACGCTACGTGCTCGATCTCAAATGACGCGCTGGCGCCGGACGAGCCGAACGACGAGCTAGGCCGAGTAGCTCCCTCGCAGGCTCCGACGCATGGCCACGAGCAGTCCGCCCGCCAACACGAGTGCCGGTAGGGGCGCAAGGACCGGTGCCGGGATCGACGAGAGCGGCGTACTCAGCGGATCGTTCGGATCCGAGCCCGCCGCCACCTCTTCCCCATCATCGAACCCGTCACCATCGGTATCCGCGAGCGCCGGATTCGTCCCGGTGTCATTCACGTCGACGAAGACGCCTGTATTCGATTCGACGCCGTTGCCGAGGTCGTCCTCGTCGCGATCGATACCCATCCGCTCGCCGGATCCCGGCGGTACGGCGGTAAAGGTCAGCGTCTGCGCGTCGCCGTTCGGATCGGCCTTCGCGCGAAGCACGGCTTCCGCGATCGGGGCTCCGTTGTCGTCGGGGACGTAGCTCCCGCCGCTCGCGCTGTAGTAGCCCTTCTCCACGCCGCCCTCGACCGTCTTCACGATTACGTCGCATTCCGTGACTGCACCGCCGAGGACCGCGGACTCGAAGGGATCATTGGCCTGAGCGTCGATGAGCGTGACGCGAGCATTGACGTCGCCGTCGCTGAAGTTGTCCGGACCGATCGTCACCTGCTGACCCACGATCGGCGCGATGTCCGTCGGGAAGGCGAGCATGAATGCCTCGAGATCATTCTCCTCACTGGCGCTGAGATTGAATACGCCGCCACTGACGAACGTCTTCAGGGTGTCGACCGAGCCATCGTGCAGGAAGCCAGTCCCGCGCACCTGGCTCCCGCCCGTGCCGAAGAAGCCGATCTTCTGATACATGTTGCGGTTGTGCGGCACCTTCATGTGCTGGGGTTCGTTCTCGAAGCTCTGCTCGCCGCCGGCTCCGAAGAAGCCATTCAGCGGATCGAGAGTATGGCAACCGTCGCAGTCCTCGACCGTGTCGGTCGCGTTGGCATCGAGAGGCGCACACTCCACCGTACCCGGACCACAGCTGAACCATTTGTCCGACCCGTCCTGCTGGCTGGGCGTCGCTCCGGGCGGGTCCGCGAGCGTATTATCGAGTGCGCGAACGGGATTCGGCGGAAGCTGGACCGCGAGCATGAAGTTCGCGAAGAGCTGTATCTCGTTCGTCGTGATCGTGCCTTCCTTCCCGACGAGCCCCTCGAAGGCGACGATGAAATTCCGAAAGGCCCGATCTTCGTCGCAGGGTGCATTCGTCGAGTTCGCCGCTGCGTAGCCAGGCTCCGTGCATGGATCGGTTCCGAAGAATCCGTCCGCACGATCCCCTCGCCAATGCATGGCGCCGTGCGTCGACATGCCGCGCAGCGTCTGGGTCGTCATTGGCCCCTTCATGGGATGGAAGGGACCCGTCGGATCCGCGCCCTCGAGCAAGGGATCGGGCTGGGGCTGATTGTTCGTACTCAACGTCTCGTCGGGATTGCCGAGGTTCCAGGCCAGCGAATCGAAGTCGCCGAAGATGTGGCAACTCGAACAGGAGGTTTCGCCGTTGCCGGAGGTCGCGACCGCGTCGTAGAGGAAGGGCCGCCCAGCGATGACGTCTCCGGATTCCGGATTGTGCAGCGCATAGCTCGTAGAAATCGAGCTGCCGAGCTCGATCATCTCGACCGAGTTGTTGAAGCGCGTCGTTACGTAGAGGCGATCGTGTGTCTCGTCGAGGACGACACCGCTCGGCCCGCCTCCCGTCGTCGCGAGATAGTCGCTGCTCTGCACGGTAGGATCGTAGTTGGCCTCGAAGGCCGGATCCTCGAGCTCGGCTTGCGTAAAGACGCCGATCTTCGACGAGCCGAAAGCCGGGATGTAGATCGTGCTGCCATCGCTCGAGATCGCGGGCAGCATCGGCGTCGCCAGGCTGTGTTGGATCTGCGCATTGATCGCCGCGTGGTTCGCGCCGGGGTCGGTATGCAGGTTGGCATAGGTGATTCCGTCACCACCGGCGATCGCCAGGTGCTGATTCAGGTGCTGCACGTCCTGGGACGGGCCGCTCGGATCGAGGACCGTGACGCGCGTTTCGGAAAGATGCCCCTGAACAGTGCTGCTGCCGTGCACGCCCGGCCCTTCGAAGCGAACGTGATTCGGACTCTCGGTGTTGGTGACATAGACCTTCCCGTTCGCCGGATTCACGGCCATGTTGAACAGGATCGTGCCGACCGAACTGAAGACCGTGCCCTTCACGAGGGTATTCGCATTCACGCTGAAGACGTCATTGTCGGGCAGAAGGAATCCGTTGCTGAAGGGAATCACGCCGTTCCAGCTACAGCCGAGGGCGTCGACCCAATCGCTCCCGTCCCATTTGACGATCACACCGCTCTCGGGTGCGGGATCGGCATTCGCGTTGTCGCTCGGCCCGGGCACACCCTGCCCGGCACCGCCCCCACCGCAGGAGCTCGCGAAGCCATCCGGCACGAGGGTTTCGTTGACCGTCGCCGTCTGGTTTCCCGACATGAAGGCGGCGACGTAGACCGTCGTGCCGTCCGTAGCGAGGGCACGGGGCGTGTCGGAGAAGAATGTCAGGACGTCGATTGGCGTCCCGCCGATCGTGCCGCCTAGCGTCAAGTCCGACGTCCCATCGAAGACCCAGACGTCGGCGCGATCGATCCCGGGCGTGGTGAATTGAGGATCGGCGGGATTGCCGCCGCCGAAAACGCCCGCGATCGAGCCATGGGTTCGATGCTGACCGCGATGGGCGGTCGTAACGAAGGCGCGGTTGCCGCCGATCCCTGCGAAGACGATGTCGCGCGGTTCGTCGCCGACGAGCAGGGTGCGCCGAACGAAGGGCACGGCGCCCGACAGATCCACGATGCTCAGGCTGTCGGAGAGATGGTTGACGACCCAGACTTCGTCGTTGCTGCGCGCCGCCACGGCGACGGGTTCCATGCCGACCGGCACCGACGTCGCGAAGCTGAGGCCCCCGACGCCGACGTCGAAGATCTCGAGCGTGTTGTCCGGCGTGTTCACGACGAAGAGCTGGCTTCCATCGGGCGACAACACGAGGGGCCGTACATGCCCGCTTTCGAACGCCACGAACGAGTCCTGCGCGACGCCGGGAGTCGAGGCGAGTAGCCCGGACGAAATGAACACGATGGATACGAGAAACCTGGCCAAGCTCTTGGGGGGCGTCCCCCGGACGATCGACATCGAAAAATCCTCCGGGAACGCTCTTCCCAATTCGAGGCATTCTAACCCGCCCGGGTCTGGAAATGTGGATCGAAATGGCATTTCGGCAGGTTCGATCGATCTGCAGACCCACCCGATTCCGGAGGCCGGGGCGGTATCCAACTCGACATCGACCCGGCCTTCCTCAGGTCCCGTCGCTACCGGGTCCGCGCCGAGGCGGTCCAGAACACGCCTCTGCGTGTCCGCTGCTATCTGCTGGAGCCGAAGTAGCACCCGCGCGATCGGACGATCGATCGAAGCGCTGGAGACCGAGTAGAGCGTTAGGCCGATCGACTCCGGCGCAGGCTGCGACGCATCGCCATGAGCAGCCCACCCGCCAGGACCAGCGTCGGAAGCGGTGAGAGGACGGGAACCAATGGGGAGGACAGCGGCGTGTCGAGCGGATTGTGCGGGTCCGAACCGGCGGTCACCTCTTCGCCGTCGTCGAACCCATCGCCGTCCGTATCCGCGAGCGCCGGGTTCGTTCCCGTGTCGTTCACGTCGACGAAGAAGCCCGTGTTGGTCTCGACGCCGTTGCCGAGATCGTCCTCGTCTCGATCGAGCCCCATCCGAACGCCGGTGCCCGGCGGAACCGCCGTGTAGGTGAGGCTCTGAGCATCGCCGAGCGGATCGGCTTTGGCACGCAGGACCGCCTCGCTGATGGCCGGTCCGTTGTCGTCGGGAATGTAGGATCCGCCGCTCTGGCTGTAGTAGCCCTTCTCGACGCCGCCCTCCACCGTCTTCACGATCACTTCGCATTCCGTGGTGACGCCGCCGAGGATCGCCGACTCGAAGAAGTCGTTCGCCTGGTCGTCGATCAGCGTGATCCGTGCATTCACGTCGGCGTCGCCGAAGTTGTCCGGCCCGATCGTCACCTGCTGGCCGATGATCGGGGCCAGATCGGTCGGAAAGGCAAAGAGGAAAGCCTGGAGGTCGTCCTCTTCCTGATTGCTGATGGAGAACGCGCCGCTACCAAGGAACGTCTTCAGGGTGTCGACCGAGCCATCGTGCACGTAGCCCGTTCCTCGGACCTGATTTCCGCCTACGCCGAAGAATCCGACCTTCTGAACCATGTTGCGCGTGTGGGGCACTTTGAAGTGCTGCGGCTCACCCTCGAAGCTCTCTTCGCCGCCCGTTCCGAAGAGCCCATAGCGCGGCGCGAGCGTATGACATCCGTCGCAGTCCTCGACCGTGTCGGTCGAGGCAGGGTCGAGCAGACCACACTCTGCCGCCCCCGCGCCACAGCTGAACCATAGATTGGAGCCGTTCTGGATGTTGCCCGCCCATCCGCTGGGCGTCGTCAACGTGTTGTCCAGGGCGCGGACCGGGTTCGGAGGCAGCTGCACCTTCAGCATGAAGTTCGAGAAGAGTTGCATCTCGTTCGTCGTGATCGTGCCGTGCTTTCCGATCAATCCCTCGAAGGCCACGATGAAGTTGCGAAACGCCGGATCCTCGTCACAAGGCGAATTCGTCGCGTTGGCCTCGGCATAGCCCGGCTCGTTGCAGGGGTCCGTCCCGAAGAAGCCGTCGGCGCGATCTCCGCGCCAATGCATCGCCCCGTGCGTCGAGAGTCCGCGCAGCGTCTGCGTGGTCATCGGGCCCTTCATCGGATGGAAGGGTTCCGTCGGATCGGTTGCCTCGAGAACCGCATCCGGCTGCGGCTGATTGTTCGTCCCCTCCGCATCGTCGGGATTTCCGAGATTCCACGCCAGCGAATCGAAGTCGCCGAAGATGTGGCAGCTCGAACAGGAAGCCTCGCCGTTGCCCGAGGTCGCGACGGCGTCGTAGAGAAAGGGACGACCGACGACGATCTCCGACGGCTCCGGATTGTGAAGCGCATAGCTCGTGGACATCGAGGTGCCGAGCTCGATCATCTCGACCGCGTTGTTGAAGCGCGTGGTCACGTAGAGCCGGTTGTGCGTCTCGTCGAGTACGACCCCGCTCGGCCCACCACCCACCGTCGTGAGGTAATCACTGCTCTCCGTCGTCGGGTCGAAGTTCGCTTCGAAACTCGCATCCTCGAGTTCGGCCTTGGTGAATACGCCGATCTTCGAAGATCCGAAGGCCGGGATGTAGATCGTGTTCCCGTCGCTCGAGATCTCGGGGAGCATCGGCGTCGCGAGACTGTGCGTGATCTGAGCGTCGATGGCCGCATGATTGGCGCCGGGGTCCGTGTGGAGATTCGCGTAGGTGAGTCCGTCGACACCGGCGAGCGCGAGATGTTGGTTCAGGTGTTGAACGTCCTGGGACGGTCCCGTCGGATCGAGGATCGTTACGCGCGTCTCCGAGACATGCCCCTGCACGGTGCTGCTGCCGTGCACGCCCGGCCCCTCGAAGAGGATGTGATTCGGACTCTCGATATTCGTGACGTAGACCTTCCCGTTCGACGGGTTCACGGCCATGTTGAAGAGGATCGTGCCGACCGAGCTGTAGACCGTGCCCTTCGCCAGCGTATTCGCATCGACGCTGAAGACGTCGTTGTCGGGCAGCTGGAAGCCGGAGCTGAAGGGGATCGCGCCCATCCACGTACAGCCGAGCGAATCGACCCAGGCGCTCCCGTCCCATTTGACGATCACACCGACGTCCGGAGCGGGATCTCCGAACACGTTGTCGGGTGGACCCGGAGCCCCCTGCCCGGCGCCGCTCCCATTGCAGGTCGTGGCGAACGCATCCGGGACGAAGCTCTCGTTGACCGTCGATGTCTGATTGCCGGACATGAACGCCGCGACGTAGACCGTCGTCCCGTCGGTGGCGAGCGCGCGCGGCGTGTCGGAGAAGAACGTGAGGACGTCGAGCGGGACACCGCCGATCGCCGTGCCTCCGAGCGTCAAGTCCGACGTCCCATCGAAGACCCAGACGTCGGCGCGATCGATGCCGGATGTCGTGAACCGGGGATCGGCGGGATTGCCGCCGCCGAAGACGCCCGCGATCGAGCCATGGGTTCGATGCTGACCGCGATGGGCGGTCGTAACGAAGGCGCGGTTACCGCCGGTCCCCGCGAAGACGATGTCGCGCGGTTCGTCGCCGACGAGCAGGGTGCGTCGAACGAAGGGGACCGCGCCCGATAGATCCACGATGCTCACGCTGTCGGAAAGATGGTTGACGACCCAGACCTCGTCGTTGGTCCGTGCGGCCACGGCGACGGGTTCCATCCCGACCGGCACCGACGCCGCGAACACCAGCCCACCCACGCCGACGTCGAAGATCTCGAGCGTATTGTCCGGGGTGTTCACGACGAAGAGCTGACTGCCATCGGGTGACAACACGAGGGGGCGTACGTGCCCGCTCTCGAACGCCACGAACGATTCCTGAGCCGCAGCCTGGCCCGAAACGAGCAGCCCTGACGACAGGAACAGGATGGACAAGAGAAGGCCGGTCAGGATAGTGGGGGGCGTCCTCCGGACGATCGACATCGAAAAACCCTCCGGGAACGCTCTTCCCAACCTCGCGCATTCTAACCCGGCAAGGGACGGATATGTGGGCCGAAATGCTCGTGGCGCTCGGATTGGCGCAACCCGGCCGATGGTGAAGAACGATCGACGGAAGGTGACGACGCGTCAATCGCCGAGCGCATCGAAGCACGCCCAGACCGAATAACGACGCGTGGTGCCCCCGGCAGGACTCGAACCTGCGACGCACGAATTAGGAATCCGACGCTCTATCCATCTGAGCTACGGGGGCTCGTCGACCCGCGTCGTGGATGCAACGGCTGCGCACCGATCGTGCAAGCTCGCCGATGACCGACTCGAGGAGCGTAGGAGATCGCAGCAGCGTCTTCCAACGCGCGCGCTCCATCCGCGCTGAACGCGGCCATGCGCAACCCCGCGGCGAGCGACATGCATTTCGATCGCCTGGTCGCCCCAGGGTTCTTTCGATCTCGTGCCTCGTCGACTACAGCGAATCGCGCCGAATGACCGATAGGCCAAGGGCACGGGTGTGTGACGCATGCCACGGGAGAATGATGAACGAGAAGCCGCAGGCCGACATCGCGCTCTGGACCGGGCGAGACGAGACGCGGACGGACGAAGTGAGCCTGATCCTCGAGTCGGCGGGTTTCGCCGTGCGCGATCTCGAGCTTCACGGTGCTCCCCCGCGTGTCATCCTGTTGCTCGCCGGTAGTGGGGGGACCGATCTCGCCGCCGTCTGCGCCGATGTCGCCGAACACCACCCGCTCTCCCCGGTCGTCGTGCTGCACACGCCTGCGAGCGAGGCCGAACATCCCACCCTCGATGATCACGTCTTCGAACTGCTCCCGGCCTCGGCCGACCTCAAGAAGATCCCGCTTCACATTCGTGCGGTGCTGGCGCGCTGGGCCCGCTTCGAAGATCTGAAGGCGTCGGCGCTGACGCTGCAGAACCTCGAGTCCACGACGGACCTGATCTACTTCGACTTCCGGCCGGACACGGGCACCTTCCTCCCCTCGCGCCAGCTGCGCGAGATCATCGGTCATCACGAGCCGACCGATGCGATGGCCCCGACGCCCTTCCTCGACTGCATCCACACCGATGATCGGGCGCTCTTCGCGGGAACCCTGTTCGAGGCGGCCCGCTCCGGCGTCCCCTTCACCCTGCAGATCCGGATCACCGACGCCCGTGGTCGAGAGCGACATATTCGTACGCGCGGACGGGCATTTGGGACGATTCACGACGGTAATTCCTCAAGGGTCTTCGGAGTCTGCGAGGACATGACCGATCACATGCATCGACTCGCCGAGGCCGAGGCCCGCTCCCGCGTCGACGAGCTGACCGGCCTGGGCAATCGACGTCACTTCGACGACTGCCTGGCGGGCGCGCTGGCCCGAGCCAAGCGCGAGCGAGAGCAGCTGGCCCTGCTCTACATCGATCTCGACCGGTTCAAGCTGATCAACGACACGCTCGGGCACGACGCCGGCGATCAGCTGCTGCGCGTCATCTCGGCTCGGCTCTCCGACTCGGTTCGCGTCGACGATGTCGTCTGTTTCGATCAGGACCACCTTCGCCCGGAAGCGCGCGTGTCGCGCCTCGGCGGGGACGAGTTCACCGTGTTGCTGTCCGGGATCCATGGTCCGGCCGACGCCGAACTCGTGGCTTCGCGAATGATGGCCGCCATGCGTGAACCGGTCGACATCGTCGGTCAAACCCTCTCGCCCTCCGCGAGCCTCGGCATCGCCGTCTATCCCGGCGACGGTCAGACGCCCGAGGAACTCCGGAGGCGCGCGGATGCAGCGCTCTACGCCGCGAAAGGTTCAGGCGGCGGCATCCGCTTCTTCCAGCAGTCGATGGAGGACGGGGCGATCAGGCGGCTCTCCCTCGAGCACGAGCTTCGCGCCGCCCTCGATCACGACGACATCGAGGTGCACTACCAGCCCCGAGTCGACTACCGATCGGGCGGTGTCGTCGGAGCCGAAGCGCTGCTTCGTTGGTCCTCCCCGAGCCTTGGACGCGTATCGTCGGAGGAAGTCATCCGCGTCGCCGAAGAGACCGGGTTCATCTCGAATCTTGGTCGATGGATGCTCGACAAGGCCTTCGAGGAGGCCGCGCGCTGGCCGTCGATCCACGAAACACCCTGCCGCCTCTCGATCAACGTGTCGCCCGTCCAATTCGAACAGGATGATGTCTTCAACGCCGTCGTCGACGCGCTCAAGACCTCAGGCTTCAGCCCCGACCTCCTCGATCTCGAGATCACGGAGGGTCTCCTGTTGCAGGAGGATTCTTCTACGGCACAGGCACTCGAAGAGTTGCGCCGCATGGGCGTCCGAATCGTCCTCGACGACTTCGGCAAGGGCTACTCCGCCCTCGCCGTATTGATGAGTGAGCCGATCGACGTCCTGAAGCTCGACCGTCGACTGATCGACACCGTCGCCCCCGACGGCGACGGCAGCCAGCTCCTGGCCAGCGTCATCCGCATGGCCAAGGACCTGTCGCTGTACCCGATCGCCGAGGGCGTCTCCCATCCGGATCAAGCCGAGTTCCTCGCGAAGCACGGCTGCCACGAGATGCAGGGCTACTTCTTCTCCGCCGCCATTCCGCCCGACGCTTTCCGTCAGAAGCTGCTCGGCTGAACGACGAAGCGCGTCGGCGACCTAGGGAAGAAACGCCAGGGGGTTGCGCGGCGAAGCCGCACGGCGGATCTCGAAATGGACGTGGGGACCGCTCGATCGCCCCGTCGATCCGACCTCCGCGACCTTCTGTCCGCGTTCGACGAACTCACCCTTGCGGACCAGGAGTTTGCTCGCGTGGGCGTACACGGTCCGGTAGGCGCCGGCGTGCTTGACGATGACGACCTTGCCGTAGCTGCCGAGTCGCCCGCTGTGGATCACCCGACCGGATTCCGCAGCGAAGATCGGCGTCCCCTTCTTCGCCGCGACATCGATCCCTTCGTGGGGTCTCCCCTTGCGCATGCCATAACCCGAACTCAGTCGGCCGCGCACGGGCCAGGCGAACTGGAGGGAGGTCTGCTCGCGGGCCGCCTTGCGTGCGAGTTGGCGAGTGGCTTCGGAGTTGCCCGAACGCTGGCCGGTCGAGCTGGCGACCCGGTCATGCGAAGGGCCGAGGCGTCGACGAGCACCCGGGATGAAGAGCCTCTGGCCGACCTGGAGTCCAGTGACGTCTCGAATACCGTTCGCTCGCGCGATCTCCTTCGCGGGGACGCGATACCGCAGTCCGATGCGATAGAGGTTTTCACCGGTCGCGACGTGATGGATCACTCCCGGTCCACCCGGGCGCGATCCCGCACAACCGCTGACGAACAGACCCGTCGCCGCGAGCACGACCAGTACTGACAGCAGGTTGGTCCGCATTTTCGATTTCTGGGTTCGCCGCATCACGTAATCGCCGCGTTCGCCGGGAGCGGGATTCAGGGCTCGACGACGAGGGGCTGGCCGGGACGAGAGGGCTCCGGTCTTGCCCAGGCAGAGAGTCCGCTCTCGAGGCCGTTCCGACCGATCGCGCTGATGGCGACGTATTCCTCGACCGTCATCTCGACCATCGCGGAGAAGAACTGGCCGTTCTCGGTCGTCTCGCCAGAGGGCTTACCCACGTCGATCTGTCTCGCGGCTTCCCGCGAGCCGTCTTCCGTCGAGACGAAGAGGATGAAGCCGCGGACCTCGTCCGGGTTCGGATGGAACCAGCTCACTTCCTGGAGATCGTCCGAGACGGGATCGACCGCGCTCGCCGGACCGACGGCCAACAGAGCCCACAGGATGACCGCACCAATCAGCGGCGTAAGGTGGCGCGGGCGACCGAAAGATCGGGCCCAGGTGACCGTTGTGTTTGGGACCCGGGCCGTGCCCGGCGTGCTTCGAGTCGTGTTCATGATTCCCCCCCGAGATCGGCCCAACAGGACCCCTTGAACCCGGCAGAGCATACCGCGTCCTTCGAGGAAGTCCCCGAGACCGCCCTTTCGGGGGCATCGGCAGCACGTTCACGAAATTGAACCTCGCCGAGCGGAGAGAAGGCTCGGATTCGCGTGAGTCCAGTCGCGGCCACCAGCGAGCCGACGGCGTTCACGTAACCACTCTGGGGATCGAATCGGACCGGATCGACCGAGACACAATCCGACGGCGGTCGAGTCGGCGCGCAGAAGGTATTCGTCTGCATTCCGAGGAGGCCGCGACCCGGCAGGTAGCCGCCGACGCTCCGCGTGGTCATCTCGACGTGGATCTCCACGAGCGCCGAGCTGCGAATCGGCCCCAGAGAGAATCGCTCCCGGACCTGACCTCGTAGTTCGGCGGCGAGGACATGACCCGTCCGCGCATCGAGCGTCCAGACGAAGTCACTGAAGCTGCCAGGGATCGCGTCGCGCCCCGTCGTTCGCAGATGCGCCTCGATCTCATCCGTCGGCACGCGAATGTGGACGATCGACTCTTCGGGGTCGGACTCGAGATAGGCGACGCGACTCGAACTCCATCGACTGTCGAGACGGCCCGGCTCGTCGGCCGGCGAGACTTCGAAGCGGACATCGATCCAGCGTGCGGTCGGATCCTGGAGATCGAGGGGCTCGGCCCGGACCATGGTCGCGCCGGATGCGAGCGCCAGCAGAGCCAACCCGAGGCCCTGCACGACCGCCGAGGCGACACCCGTTCCACGTCCAGTCTGCTTGTCTCTTCTCGCTCCCAAGTCGACCTCCATTCGAAGCGACGACCCATTCCCGATGTCCTGCTTCTGCAATCGCGATACCGGGCTTCGGCCCTGCCCCGCACCCCTCCGTGGTGTCGCACGGACCTCGAAGCACCAAAAAGGGTAATTCGACGGAACCAGCTGCACGCCGTCTGCAGGCCGGGTGCGGCCTGCGCGACGCCCAGTGGCTGGCTATCCTCGGCCGACCGCGAAACACCGATTTCGCGTCCATCACAATCCGTGCAAACCAACCATGGGGTCAGAATGTCTCGCGCCTACGCCATCACTGCAGAAGCCATCGCCACCGAACGCGCCCGCGTCGACGACGATCTCGACAAGGTCGACATTGCGCGAGTCATCGCCCTCGACGAACTCGAGCTCCCGGACCTGAGGCCGCGTGATGTCAAGCTGCGCATCCTCGCCGTCTCCGCCGAACACAATCTCGCCCATGCTGCCCTCGCCGATACCGTGAACATCACGGAGATGCGTGGCGGCAAGATCTATCCCGGAAATTCCGCGTTGGGCGAAGTGACCGAGGTCGGCCCCGACGTCACGAAGTTCAAGACCGGCGACATCGTGATCACCCACTGCAACGGCGAGCCCGACGCATATGGCTACCCGCTGCGCATCTGGGCCTACGACCAGCCCGACTCGGTCGGCTGGTATGCCGAGGACGCCGTCGTCGGCGATTGGCAGCTCGTCCACGCCCCGCTCGATTGCGGTCTCAATCTCTGGGAGATCGCGGCGCTGCCCCTGCGTGCGCCGACCGCCTATCACATGTGGCGACGCGCGGAGGGCATCTTCCGCGTCAAGCTGCCCAACGAACAGCTCTCGACGATGAACGTGCTCGCATTTGGCGGCGGCGTGTCGGAACTCTTCCTGATGCTTGCCAAGCATCGCGGCCACAACGCGTTCTTCTGCTCCGGCAGCCCCGAACGCCGCGCCGCCCTGGAAGACCACGGCATCGTCGGCATCGACCAGAAGCAGTTCAACCGCTTCGCCGACCGCTCCGACACCAAGGCCTTCGGCAAGGAGGTCAAGCGCCTGACGAATGGAACGGGCATGCACATCGTGTGCGACCTGCTGCGCGGCCCCGTCTTCGATGCGGGCATCGCCGCCCATGCTCGAATGGGCGTCAATGTCTCGGCGGGCTGGCAGCTCGGCACGACGGTCACGTACAACTCGGCGGGCGCCTCGGCCAAGCAGATCACTTTCGACCACACCCACTACGAGACGCCCATCGGAATCGAGTCGGCGACGACCCTCTACGGCTCGGTCTTCAAGCCCACGATCCATCGCGAGATCTACCCCTTCGAGGAGCTACCGCGAGCGATCGTCGAGATGCAGGCCAACCAGCAGACCGGCATCCCGATCATTCGCGTCGCGAGTGACATGCCGGAGTCGGTCGCTCATCTGATTCCGTAGTCTCGAACCCATCCATCGACGGAGGCCACCACTACCATGTCCGACGCACGCGCCCGACTCCCCGAGAAGAGCGAAGACTGGACGTCCCTGAAGGAGCGCCTCACGGCGCTCGGTGCGGACGATGTCGACTGGCGCAACAAGCGCACGGCGGTCTACGTCTTCCACCCGGGCGACGACGTCATGCAGGTCGCGAAGGACGCCTACGCGCTCTACCAGTCGGAGAATGCGCTCGGGCCGGCGGCGTTTCCCAGCCTGCGCCGGATGGAACAGGAAGTGATCGAGATCGCTCACGGGCTGATGCACGGGCCGGAGGGCGGCACGGGCAACATGACCTCGGGTGGGACCGAGAGCATCATCCTCGCGACGAAGACCTGCCGGGACGCTGCCGCCGCGAAGGGCGTCGACGTCCGGGGCGCGAATCTGGTCGTGCCGAGGACGGCGCATCTGGCCTTCGACAAGGCCGCGCATTATCTGGGTCTCGAGATGCGGCGGGTTCCGATCGGTGCTGATTTCCTCGCGGATCCCGCGGCGATGCGGGACGCGATCGACGACCGCACGATCATGATGGTCGGCTCCGCCCCCTGCTTTCCCTACGGACTCGTCGATCCGATTCCGGCGCTGGGCGACGTCGCGCTCGAGAAGAACGTCTGGCTGCATGTCGACGCCTGCGTCGGCGGCTACCTGAACCCCTTCGCAGAGATGGAAGGCGTCGAGCTTCCCGAGTGGGACTTCCGCGTCGAGGCTGTGCGCACGATCTCGGCCGACCTGCACAAATATGGTTATGCGGCCAAGGGCGCGTCGACGATCCTGCATCGAAGCGCCGAGCAGCATGCCTACCAGCTGTTCTCGGCCAATGATTGGCCGGCGGGTGCTATGACGACGCCGACGGTCGCCGGAACGAGGCCGGGCGGCGCGATCGCGTCGGCCTGGTCGGTCCTCCATTATCTCGGCATCGAGGGCTATCGCGAGAAGACCCGTCGCATCATCGACGCCCGCACGCGCATCGCCGCCGGCATCGCGGACCTCGGCCTTCACACCCACGGCAATCCCCAACTCGGCCTGATCGCTTTCGGCCCCGGCGAAGGAAGCGATCTCTCGATCTTCGCCGTGTGGAAGGGAATGCACGATCGCGGCTGGTTCAGCGGCGTCGTACAGGATCCCGACGGCATCCAGCTGATGCTCTCGCCCTCGCACGACGAAGTCGCAGACGTCTATCTCGAAGACCTCGCGGCCTCTCTCGCGGAAGCGCGCGGGAACGTCGACGCGCCCAAGGCCGAACCGGCGCGCTACGCCTAGCGACCAGGGCCTGGCGATCAGGGATACTCGACGCCCGACAAGATCCATCCGTCGCGGCGCAAGACGCGGCCCTCGATGTCGCTCTGCCCGGCGCTCTCGGGCAGTCGCGCCCGGAAGGCCTCCGCCCCGAGATCGATCTCGACCTCGACTTCCATGAATCCCCAGACCTTGCGGACGGTCGGGAAGAAGGCCTTGTAGACGGCCTCCTTGATGCTGAAGACCACGCGGCAGCGCCGACCCCTGTCGTCCGGCCCAGCCCCCCCGATCCACGCCTGTTCGCTCGGCAGACAAATGCTGGCTTCGAGTCCCTCGCTCACGGCCTCGTCGGGTTCGACGTCGACGCCCACGCCCCGCCGGTTGCGCGCGGACGAGACGGCGACGACGCAGAGTCCCTCGCCCATTCCCGCCGTATGCGAGATCGAACCGACGACATCCGACGGCCAGCGAGGCACCCGGTCGTCATCGCGCAACAGTTCGAAGTCGGGATCGGACCACTCGCCGAGCAGTTCACGCGCCAGCACCCGCCCGGTAGCGAACTCTCGCTCGCGCTTCTCGACGACGCCTCGAACGAGCGCTCGCTCGCCACGCCGCAGATCGCCCGCGTCGAATCGAAGAGGCGAGGCGGCGACGCGGATCTCGGGCGCGAAGAGTCCGCGGACCAGCGCGGAGTCGACGGTGAATCGCGATTTCGTGGTCAACTCGTCTCCAACTCCCGCCGATCGCGCGGCGCCAATCGCTTCGGCCCGATCATAAGCCACGCCCACTTCCGACACCCGGCGCATTGTGCGAAGATGATCGGCGAAGCGATGCGAACGCTTCACCCCCCGCGTCACCCCGCTCTATCCCCCCGATGACCGAGCCCGACGACTCCTGGAGGCAACGGCAATCATGAGCGGGACGATGGGCGAATTCGCCCCCTCTCTCGGCATCGTGGCCATCGGACGAAACGAGGGCGAGCGGCTCGAGCGCTGCCTGCGTCGCGCCGTCGAGTTCGGCGTGCCACTCGTCTACGTCGACAGCGTTTCCATGGACGACAGCGTCGAGCGGGCGAGGAACCTGGGCGTCGACGTCGTCGAACTCGACCCATCGCTCCCCCTTTCGGCGGCGCGCGGACGCAACGCCGGCTTCCAGCGCCTGCGCGAACTCCGACCGGACCTCGAACTCGTGCAGTTCATCGACGGCGATTGCGAGATCGTGGATGGCTGGATCGAGTCGGCCGTCGAGCGCCTTACGCAGGAGCCCGGCCTTGCTGCGGTCTGCGGACGACGCCTCGAACGCTTCCCCATGGCGAGCGTCTACAACCGCCTGATCGACATGGAATGGGATACGCCGATCGGGGCGGCGCGGGTCTTCGGAGGCGACGTTCTACTTCGCGCCTCGGTCTTCGAAGAGCTCGGCGGGTACGACGAGACCCTGATCGCGGGAGAGGATCCGGACCTGGCCACGCGCGTCTGCAACACCGGCTGGGGCATCGAGCGAATGGACATCGAGATGACCCTGCACGACGCCGATCTCAGCCGATTCGGACAATGGTGGCGACGACAGGTCCGGGCCGGCCACGCCGTTGTCGACACGCTGCTGCGCGCGCCCATGGCCGATCGGAAGATCCAGCATCGCGTCGCGTCGATCGCCTTCTGGGGCGGCGGGGTTCCGGCTCTCGTGATTCTCGGCCTGCCCTTCGGCCCCTACCCTCTGCTTCTGCTCCTCGGCTACCCGGTCCTCACGTTCCGCATCTATGGGCGACTGCGCCGGAACGGCCGCAGTCGTGAGAACGCAGCGCTCTATGCGGTCTCGTGTGTCGAGGGGAAGTTCGCCGAGTTCTACGGCGGGCTGCAATGCGCCGTGAACCGGCTGCGCCGCGCCACTCCGAAGCTCATCGAATACAAATAGATCGCGAGAGACTCTACGTCGCCCGGCGAAGGCCGATCGTCTCGAGCAGGCGCCGGCGCTGCCAGCGACGCAGCTCACGACGAAACTCGGCGTCGTCGTAGCGGGGGCGACCGAGCAGAGCCCCCTTCAGATAGCCCGCGATGATGAGCAGGCCGCCGAGAAGAAAGGGCCGCTCTCGCATGCGATTCACGCCACTGGCCACGATGTAGGAGAACGCGGAGCCCATGAACCACTGGCCTTCGCCCCAGCGCAGACGTCCGCGCCAGATCGACCGGTCGGAGGCTCCCATCGGGCGCAGGTGCAGGATGCAGAGTTCTTCGTCGTCGATGTTCCTCGTCGTCAGGCCGGCCATTCGGCTGCGATGGATGTCGATGCCGTCCCACATCACGCCCTGGACGAACCCGCCGATCGCCTCGAAGCATTCGCGGCGGTAGAGCTTGAAACATCCGGCGACCGCTTCCGGGATCATCGAAAACTCTTCTACGACGCGACCATTGCGTCGCATGTGGACGCGCCCGCTCAAGGCCGCCAGCGACGTGTCGGCCGAGAAATGTTGCAGGGCGCGTTCGAGGTAACGCGGACCGAACTCGAGATCGACATCGAGCTTGGCGATGAAGTCGTAGGGGAAGTCGATCGAAGCGCGACCGACGTCGAACGCTTCGATCACGCCACCTCCGACCTTGCGGAAGCCGCGATCGTCGCGACGCAGGACCTGAAGCCACGGAATGTTCTTGGCGGCGCGTTCGAGGATCTGCGGCGTGGCGTCGGTGGACCCATCATCGACGATGATCCAGCGCTCCGGCCGAAGCGTCTGTCGCTCCATCGACGCGATCGTACGTTCGAGGGTGTCCGCCTCGTCCCGACAGGGCGAGATCACGACGACCCTGCGTCCCGAGTCGGGATCGGCGCCGCTCGATTCGATCGATGCGTCCATGCTGCTCTCGCCCCTCTCGATCGCGCGTCCAACCCAGGCTCGCGGAGTGTCCGGGAGAGTCCCGGCGCAGCCTGTGTGTACCTCCTAGATCGGCCGAGGGGACTCCTATCTTGTCGGCTTTTTCCGATATTCCGGGACACCCTCGTCCCAGCCGTTCGATTCGCGGCACGTGCCGAGCGCCCCGGGATCGAGCATCGTTGGTCCAGGGTAGGACATGGCCGATCGGAACATGCGCATCCTCGCGCTCGTCCTGGCGGGCGGGCTCGCCGGATCCCTCCTTTGGGGCGTAGAGACGCTCCTCGCCCTGACGAGTGAAACGGATCCGGGTGTCGCGATGCTGCGCGCCGCCAAGGAAGCCGGCCGGCCCTTCGATCTCCGCTCACGTCGCGAAGTCGTCGCGGACCTGCGCGCCGAGGGCGTCGACGCGGTTCCCAGACTCGTCCCCGCGGCGCTGCTCGAGGAGCAGCCGGGCGGGCGGCTGCGTTCGATGCTCGATCTCGGGGGAGACGAACTCCTCCCGCTCGCGGGCATCTCTGAAGTTACGACGGTTCTCTGCAACGAAACTGGAAGCTACGCCGTCTACGAGAGTGATGAGCACGGGTTTCGTAATCCCGTTCGAAGCTGGGCGACGGCGCCCGTCGAACTCGCGCTGATCGGGGATTCGTTCACGATCGGAGAATGCGTGCCGAACGGGAACACGATTGCAGATCGACTCCGACTCGATGGCGTGGAGATCGTCAACCTCGGATACTCCGGCAACTCACCTTTGCAGGAACTCGCCACGCTCGTCGAGTATGGGCCGCGACTCGAACCGCGCATCAGCCTATGGCTGTTCTTCGAAAACGACCTCGCGTTCTTCGACCTGCCCCGAAGTGCGCGGGCGCCACTCTTGATGCGATACCTCGAGCGCGGTCTCAGCCAATCCCTCGTCGACAGACAGGTCGAGATCGACTTCCAGCTGCGGACGCTGATCGAGACCGACTCCGCACAACCCGACGACTCGAACGTTTTCGACGAGGCGGGATCCCGAGTGGAATGGCGGCGTGCTGCCATGACGGACTGGGTGACGCTGAAGAGACTCCGACGCGCCCTCTCCCGTCTTCGCGGGCGAGTCGCGTCGGACCGCCCCGCGCTCGATGACCGCCTCCTCGAGGCGATCCTCGAGCGCGCTCGGGACCACGTCGCCGATTGGAACGGCGAACTCGTCGTGGTGTTCCTGCCCGGCGTCTGGAACTTCGAAGGGGGCGGCGAGCCCCCTCGCTGGAGCCATCCCGATTCGCGCAGTGCGGTCACCCGCATCGCCCGCGATCTCGAACTCCGCCTGCTCGACATGCAGACGATCCTCGAAGGACACGCCGATCCGACGTCGCTCTATTCCTTCCCCGGTCAGAGCCGCTTTGGCTCACCCCACATGAACGCCGAGGGATACGCCGAAACGGCGGAAGCGATCGATGCCCTACTGCGCGACTGAGCCGCTGGCCCCGGGCGTGTTTGTGGACGTAGGCGTCGGTGCGGGCGGCGATGCGCGACGGAGCCAGATCTCGCGCCAATAGGGATAGATCGCTCGCGGACAGAAGAGGCGTCCCGTACTGCACTCCGATCGGCAGACGACATCCTCGAGGATGACGCAGTCGCGCTTCATGGAGATCAGCTCGCCCGTCGCTTCGTCGAGGATCTGATCCACGCGGGATCGAACGCGAAACGTCCTTCCGCAATAGCGGACCATCTCCGCGGTGAAGGACATGCCACGATTCGATCGATCGTTCAGGGTCTCGAGAATCTCTTCGTGGGATCGCACCTTGACCCACTCGCCGGGTTGGAGATCGAGTTGCTCGCTCGGCGTCCGTCCCGACAGGCGACCTGCGTGATAGGGCCAGGCCGGCTCTCCGAAGAGGCGCGCCATGGCGTCATAGAACTTCAGCTTGAGCTGGAACCCGCGGCCGAGGACGACGATCCTTCGCAGGATTCGCAGGATGGCGATGCGCAGGATGTAGTCGAGCGGCACGTTTCCGGACAGCCAATCACGCAGATACTGGCGCGGAGCCCAGGCCGACAGAGGCGTCGTGGCAGAGAGCAGCTCGGTCGTCTGACATCGATAGACAGGGCCGTGATCGGCGGTCGCGGGCGATCGCATCGCATGCTCGTCGAGGTCTTCCGTGCAACAGTTCGTCTCGGCTTTCGGCGGCTCTGCGTTCGGCGCAGCGTCCGCCACCCATCGCCAGAGTGGATGCACCCTCGGCGTTCCGATGCGTTCGAGCCAGGCTTCCTTCCAGAAGATCAGGCAGTCGGCTTCGCAGCCACCATGCGCAGCGCCGTCACATCGAACATCCGCGAGATGCACTGCATGCTTCATCCCGCGCGAGGCCAGCGAGCCCGAGATCGTGTCGCACGTCTTGTCGGCGCGAGCGTCGACTTGAAGCTCGCGGCCGCAGAAGCGAAGCATTTCGGGCATGAAGGGCAGGCCGTCGAGATCTCCCTGGGTGTCCAGCGTCGCAAGGATCTCCTCCTCGCTGCGCACCCGCACGCGCTCGCCCCGGGCCAGATTCAGGACATGCGACATGTTCCCTCCCCGTCCACGATTGTGCCGAGCTTAGCGCTCTGCGCGGACTCTCTGAC